>LNAP01000994.1_pt3 | contig 35777 bp, 29 predicted proteins | sample 602601 | NCBI WGS metagenome assembly LNAP01 (sample SAMN02440304, study PRJNA202911) | soil metagenome | biome: Subtropical and temperate rainforests or woodlands; isolation source: soil samples (1 kg each in a 20% v/v slurry with milli Q water) were... ... | reverse complement strand
CGACTGCAACTCCTCGCCACGAGGCAACTACGTCATCAATCTGGTGCAGTATTTCACCGCACTTTATTCCTTAGTCGGTGGCCGAGTGTTCTATAAAAACGAAACCCACTACTTCGCTCGCAGTGTTATTGACCATGATGGTTATCTGTACATCATGTAAATCAATGAAGAATTAACAGAATTAGAAGGGCCAGATTTATTTTCCCTGCTCTAAACGTCGGCACTCGGCCAGAAGCGGACGGTCACGTCTTGAACAGCGTGTGTTGATAAACCTGTGAAAGTCGTTGCGATATGGCGCTGTTTTAGTGACAACTTTCACGCATCTCGTATCACTGACATGGGCCGCTAAACTGGCGCGCCGAACCGATGTAGTATCGATGCCAGGCAAGCGTATCCAGCTCATCACACCCTATTCACGGAGAGAAAAAAGCGCATGAGCAGTTTTATTGAAATCGGCGGTCAGCGTATTGCCTCCATCGAAAGTCCTGAAGGTGTCACGCTCACAACAGACTCGTTCATTTCTCTTAGCAACATAAGCGAGTTTCCACTGAACGTGCGGGTAGTTGATGGTGATTTGCGCCTCAGCAACTGCAGTCTTCGCAATTTACCCTCCCCGCTCACCATTCGCGGTGACCTGGAGGTATACCAATGTGCAGATCTCGTGCTTCCCGCAAACCTTGAGGTGACGGGAGACCTGCGCCTTGGGGACAGTGAGATGGATAGCGCTTGCCTGCCGTCCGGACTGGTGGTGGGCGGTGCGTTGCGCATCGAGGAATGCGAGTTTCGCCAGTTTCCAGAAGACCTCCGTGTGGGCCGCAGCATCATTGCCAGCAACAGTGCACTGGAGGAGTTACCCGAGGCACTTTCCCTGACCGGCACGCTGGACATCAGTGGCACCGGCGTTTCGAAGCTGCCTGATCCTTTGCACATCGGCAGCGCCTTGATCCTCACAGACTGTCCAATCGCTGCACTGCCAGAGCAACTCTCGGTGGGAGACAGTATGGATATCAGCGGTACAGGCATCACGCGCCTGCCTAAAAACCTGTCACTGAATTTAGACCTCTTTGTTGCGAACACCGAAGTTGCCGAACTTCCAGAGAACCTGAAACTGTGTTCGCTGGACATCAGCAACACGCCGATCACCCAGGTACCAGAATCGACCAGCGTGCACGTTGGCTTCTTCGCGGAATACTCGAAGATCCGCACGCTTCCCAAGAGCTTTGTCGACCTGGACGAGTTGGACCTGACGGGCAGCGCCATCGAGGAACTGCCCGAGAATCTGTCCGTTACGTTTAAGCTCTATCTGTCCGATAGCGCCATCCAGGTTTTGCCCGAGAAACTCCACGTCGGTGACACCCTCTACCTGGGCGGCACCGCCGTTCCACGTACACCCTTGCCGAAAAGCTACAAGACCGGACAAGACCTGGAAATCGACTGGAACTGGAGGCCCTGAAAGGAATAGCGGGCAGAGTATCTGGCCGCGCCAACGTAGCGCCGACTGATCAATCTGCCGCCTTTTTTTCCTGCCCTGCCGTCGACTTTACTGCCAATTCTTCTGCTTATTGTGCGTCGGCAATTAGCGGATAACACGGACCGTTATTCCTACCGAAGCGGTGGGTGCGATACACAATCGCCTAAATGCTTGAGGTTGAAGTGGCCAAAAAAACCAAGTGGGAAGATGAGAGCTTCTCGCCAGCTAACGTGTTGAATCATTCACTCTGTTTGCGCATCAAGCGGTTTACTAACCAGGACCTGGATGAGCTTGCCGACTGCGACGACATTTACGAACTGGACTTGGAACGAAGTGTGCCTGGCGAGGTGATTGATTTTGCCAAGCTGTGCCACATCCGCTCACTGGCGACGCTTCATCTCAAGCGGGTGAAGTTTAAAAACCTGCATCTCTTGCACGCCTTGCCCAGGCTCAGGTTCCTGACTGTCGAAGCGGTGGAGCTTGGCGATTTTTCCGCGTTCAATGGCTGGTCCACGCTTACAACGTTTTTTGTACGGCGCTGCAAGCTGAAAACCTTTCCCGTCGGCCTGAGCTTACCCAACCTCAACCACCTGAGCCTTTCGAACAACGACATTTCGGACCTCAGGTTTGCGGCCAGCTACCCGACACTGCGCAGCCTGGACCTGGACCATAATCCGATCAACGACCTGAGCACGTTAGCTGACTGCGATTGGCTGGAGCATCTGAGCCTTACCCATACGTTTGTCCAGGCTCTGGAGCCGATCAAACATTTCAAGCGCCTCACCCGCCTCAGTTTGAGCGCGGCGCTGACCCCTCAAGGCAATACCCTGCTGCAACCCGACGTACAGGATGACCCCTGCCTTGCGCACAATGTGCGCACACGCGAAACCATGCGGGTGGCCGCGCTGATTCGACAGGGCGATTGGGCGAATCTATACGCTATCAATGACCTTGAGGTGCTCGCGAGCGCGTTTGGCTGGGTGTTCCATGAAGACATGAACCGTGACATGCTTCAGGGCGTGTTGGCCCACCCGGCGCCTGGCGTTTTCCAGGCCGCCGTGAATGCCGGGCTTGATGCACATTACCGCTCTGCGGTGGAGGCAACGCTTGAAGGCTTTAGTGCATTGGGCGAGCAACTAATCCGGCCGCTGATGGCCGCGTTCCACCACCATCTCAACCGCCCCGGACTCTACGGCGAGTTCCAGGTGGGCAAGTTAAAACGCCCGCACTTCGTCATCGCCCAGCTCACACGCGCCCACTCGGGCCCTGCCTATACCAACCTGTATCTGGCATTCCTCAACGAGCGGGAGAATTTTTCTGCGCTGCATCTGACGCTGTACAGGCATCTTCTGGATGACATCGGCAAGACCGAAGCCGAGGAGCTGGTCGAGCCGATCATTGACCTGCTGCGCTTCGAAAAACGGGTAATCGGGGGCGACAACGTGCTGCTGAAAAGAGCGTTCAAAAGTATTGGGCACCTAGGCAAACAACGTCACGCTCCGCTTCTGGAGGCAGGGTTTGATCTCGGCACAGAGGAACGGGAGGATGTGCGTGACGCGTACTCGGCCGCAATACAGTGTTTGAACCGCAGCGCTACATGATCACTGCGCCGATGTTCAAAGCAGAAAAAGGACATAGAGCTGTATCTCTGTTCTGAACGTCTGCTTCTGGCCGTTAGCGGCCCGTCATATTCCTCTCTTACTGCCCGCACACTGCGTTCGCCAACTAGCCGACTCCCGCAAACCCACGGCATAAAAAAGGGGACTACAAAGTCCCCTTCCTCTCACACCCAACTAATCGCCTTTATGACTTAGCCTCGCCCTCCTCCTGCTTGGCTGCCGTGACCAAGGCCTTAGCCATTTCGCTAAGGGTTTGCACAATGGCGGACTCGAACGCTTTGTCGGTAAAGGCATCTGCTGCTGCGAGTTTTTCGACGTAGAGCATCAGGTGCGCGGCGCGTTCCAGGGCTTCTTCAACGGGTACGCCGGCGTTGACGGAAAACAGCGGTGCGCTGTCCATGTGGTCGAAGGGTTGATGGGTGGTTACAGCGGTGGATCCGTTCATAGCTACATCTCCTGTAAAAATGAGGTACCACCTCCCGTCGCGACCAAGCAAATAGGAGGCAGCTGTACGCAGGTTGGTCGACCGGTCACAGGAACCCGGCACACCCGAAGGTGTCCCGCGCACAGCTGCCATAGAGCAGGCGTAAAGACGCCCACCTCTTATAGCTGACGCTTACGCGTCCCGTAACTAGCCCGGCGACCAAACCGGATCGCTGAACACTCAGCGACGGGCAACTTTAGGCCAGGGGCGCGCGGGAAATATGTCGGCTCTGGCGGGCAGGCGCGAAAGATGGAGGCTACAAATGGAGGGCGAAACCATGGCTCGGAAGATGTGCTTGCGCTTTCTTGAGGTGTGAGGGCGCGTTGCGCTGGTGCGCACGGCACACCCTACGTGCGTTGGCTTACTGCGCTGAGTTGGCGGCTAGCCATGTGGCGGCGCGTGATAAATCGTCCAGGGTGTCGATATCCGCGACGATGCCTAGGTCATCAAGGTCCAGCTGCAGCACGTGGTCCCCTTCACGTCGCAAACGCACAACCGAGGCTGCGCCCTTTTCGCCGGTAAGCGCCGCCAACTCGGCAAAACACTCGGCGTTAAACCCCACCGGATGGCCCTGTTGGCCCTGGTAGAACGGTACGACCACCGTGTGCTCGGCCAGGGCTTGCGCCACCTGTTGCAGGCTATTGGGCGTGATCAATGGCAGGTCACCGGGTAGCACCAACCAGCCGTTGGCATGGGCGGTGGCGCGCACACCGGCGGCAATCGAATCGCCCATGCCCTCGCCCGCTGCCGAGCGCACGATATGCACGGCAAGGCCGGATGCTTCTACCGCGCGCAGCACGTGGTCCAACACCGGCACGCCTGCCAGGCTGGCTTGCAGCTTATTTACTTGCCCGCCTGAGGCGAAAAACCGAGTGGCTCGTCCGGCGGCGAGCACCAGAACAACCGGTGCGTGGGATGGGGTTTCAGCGTTCATAGGGTTGGGACAGCGCGGTTGACTCGGGGCATTGAGAACAAGCTCCCATGCTGGGGGTGAGGTTAATGCACTTAAGCATGTGCGGGCTGGAGCTTGCCTGTGGCTCTTGCCCTAAGTAAACCCGTGTATGGGGCTAAATGCTTCAGCGCTTTACCGGTCGCTTTGCCTGCTTGGCCTTGTACATCGCTTTGTCCGCCGTATCGATCAACTGCTCGACGGTGTCACCGTCTTCAGGAAAATGGCTGACCCCGATACTCACACCCACGTGCAGCGTATGCCCATCAATCTCGAACGGCTGGACAATGGCTGCGGTGATTTTTTCAACCAGGTTAGCCAGGCGCTTACCGCTGAGTTGCGGCACCAAGGCAATAAATTCGTCGCCCCCCAAACGGCCAAGCACGTCTGTGCGGCGGATGGTACTCAACGCCCGCTGCGCAACCGAGACCAGCAGCTTGTCGCCCAACTGATGGCCGTAGGTGTCGTTAACCTGTTTGAAACGGTCGAGGTCGAGAAACAGCAGGGTGAAATGTTGTTGGCTGATTTGCGCGTCGATGATTTCCTGCTCAATCAAATCCAACAACAGCGCGCGGTTGGGCAAGCTGGTGAGCGCATCGCTAAAGGCCAAACGTTGCATTTCTTCGCGTTCGCCGCCCACGTTGCAGTAACTGTGTTGAATGGCCAAAAAGTGGGTGATAGCACCGTCCGCCGAGTGCAGCGGCGAGATCACTTGATTGACCGTGTACAACTCGCCCTTCTTGTTGCGCTCCACCAACACGCCCTGCCACACCTTGCCGGCAAGGATGGTTTGCCACATCAAGCGGTAGGTCGCCTGCGACTGTTGCCCGGAACTGAGAATACGCGGCGACTGCCCCAGCAGCTCGGCCAAGGTATAACCGCTTTGCTGGCTCATGGCCTGGTTGGCCCAGACGATAAAGCCTGCTCTGTCGCTAATCAGCACCGCATTTCCCGCACCCTCTAAGGCGCGTATCAACAGCTGTTCGTGCTCGCTAATCACTCTCCAGCAATCCTCTTTGTGAATGTGCGCGCGAGTTTCAGGCGCAAACCTTAAGCAAGTCTGAGGGCGCGCCGTTGAGTGGTTGCACGGCTGGCACTGCGCCCATAGTCATTTCAACGAAGAGCGTTTTTCTTAACAAATATCAAGAAACTAGCGCGTGCTCCGCCCGATCATCCCTCCCGCGCGACCCCAGACGCAGACGAGAGGCATGGATGAACGACGTAAACCGCAAATGGATGCAGCGCGGCGCCTTTGCTGGCGCCGCCGCAGTAGTAGTTTTCGCCGCTTGGCTGGTGTTCAAACCGGCAGCGCCAGACGCTAACTTCGCCAGTGGCAACGGGCGAATCGAAGCCACCGAAGTGGATGTAGCGAGTAAGTTGCCGGGGCGTATTGATGCGATTTTGGTGGCTGAAGGCGAACAGGTCAGCGCCGGCCAAGTGGTTGCACGTATGGATACCCAAGCGTTGCAGGCCGAGATTCTGCAGGCGCAAGCGCAGTCGCAACGCGCGCGCACTGCCAAGCTGACGGCAGCGGCGTTGGTGGCCCAGCGTGACAGCGAAAAAATCACCGCCCAGGCGGTGGTGGCACAACGTCGCGCGGAACTGACGGCCGCGCAAAAACGCTTTGCCCGCACGGAAATTCTGGTTAGCCGCAATGCCATGGCCAAGCAGCAGTTAGACGATGACCGCGCTGTGCTGGAAAGCGGCCAAGCCGCATTGGCCGCCGCCAATTCCCAAGTGGTAACCGCCGAGGCCGGCATTGAAGCGGCCAAATCCCAGGTGGTGGAAGCGCAAGCCACTATCGAAGCGGCCCAGGCCACCGAGCAACGTTTGCAAGCCGATCTGGCCGACACCGAGCTCAAAGCCCCGCGCGATGGTCGGGTGCAGTACCGCATTGCCGAGGTCGGTGAGGTGATCGCGGCCGGCGGCAAGGTGCTGAACCTAGTGGATCTTGGCGATGTGTACCTGACCTTCTTCTTGCCCACCGACCAGGCTGGCCGTGTGTCGATTGGCAGCGAAGTACGGGTGATCATTGATGCCGCGCCGCAGTATGTGATTCCCGCCACCGCCAGCTATGTCGCCAGCGTTGCCCAGTTCACCCCAAAAACGGTGGAAACCGCCAGCGAGCGGGAAAAACTGATGTTTCGCATCAAGGCGCGCATCGACCCCGAGTTGCTGCGCAAGCACCTCAGCCAGGTGAAAACCGGTGTACCGGGCGTGGCGCACGTGCGCCTTAACCCTCAAGTCGGCTGGCCGGCCAACCTGGAAATCAAGGTGCCGCAATGACTGCCGAGCGCGCCTGGGTGGCGCGTTTGCAAAAGGTTGGGCTGCGCTATGGCAACAGTGTGGCGCTAGACGACATCAGCCTGGAGATTCCGGCCACCGGCATCGTCGGGCTTATTGGCCCCGATGGCGTGGGTAAATCCAGCTTACTGGCGCTGATTGCCGGCGCGCGGGTGATTCAGCAAGGCCACGTGCAGGTGCTGGACGGCGATATGGCCGACGCCCGCCATCGTGCGGCTGTTTGCCCACGTATTGCCTATATGCCGCAAGGTTTGGGCAAGAACCTTTACCCAACGTTGTCGGTGTTCGAGAACCTGGATTTCTTTGCCCGCCTATTTGGCCAGGGCCAGGCTGAACGGCAGCGGCGTATCGCCAGTTTATTGGCCAGCACCGGGCTCACCAATTTCGCCACCCGCCCGGCCGGCAAACTCTCGGGCGGTATGAAGCAGAAGCTTGGCCTGTGCTGCGCGTTGATCCACGACCCGGACCTGTTGATCCTCGACGAGCCCACCACCGGCGTCGACCCGTTGGCGCGTAACCAGTTCTGGGCGCTGATTGCCGAGCTGCGGGCGCGTAGGCCCGGCATGAGCGTGCTGGTGGCCACCGCCTATATGGAAGAAGCCGAGCGCTTTGATCACCTGCTGATGATGGACGCCGGCAAGGTATTGGCCAGTGGCGCGCCAGTGGCTATTCGCCAACGCACTGGCTGCAAAAACCTCGAGGCGGCGTTTGTGGCGCTGCTGCCGGAAGAGCGCCGTCGCGGCCATAAACCTTTAGTGATCACGCCTCGCGTTGCCGCGACGGGCGAACCGGTTATTGCCATTGAGGCCCGCGAGCTGACCTGCCGCTTTGGCGATTTCACTGCCGTCGACAGCGCCAGCTTTCGTATTGAACAGGGCGAGATCTTTGGTTTTCTCGGTTCTAACGGCTGCGGCAAATCCACCACCATGAAGATGCTCACCGGCCTGCTGCCGGCCACCTCTGGGCAGGCTTGGCTGTTTGGTAAAGAGGTGGAGCCCGATGACCTCAATACTCGGCGACGGGTTGGCTATATGTCCCAGGGTTTTTCCTTGTATGCCGAACTGACGGTACGGCAAAACCTGGTGCTGCATGCGCAGCTGTTCCATGTGCCCCGCGCTGAAATCGCCAGCCGCGTGGCTGAAGCGGTGCAACGCTTTGGCTTGCAGGAAGACCTCGACAACCTCCCCGACCGCCTGCCCCTGGGTATTCGCCAGCGCCTTTCTTTGGCCGTGGCGTTGATCCATAAACCGGAAATTCTGATTCTTGATGAGCCTACTTCCGGCGTCGACCCCATTGCCCGCGACATGTTCTGGCAGCACTTGCTCGAGCTGTCGCGCAACGACGGCGTGACCATTTTTATCTCCACGCACTTTATGAACGAAGCACAGCGCTGCGACCGCATTTCTTTTATGCACGCCGGCCGTGTGCTGGTCAGCGGAGTGCCTGAGCAACTGACCCTTGAGCGTGGCCTGGATAGCCTGGAGCAAACCTTTGTTTCCTACTTGGAGGAAGCAGCCGGCCCCGCCAGCGCGCCAGCTGCGGCCCCGCCAAGCACGGCAGAAGCTGAACCGGCGCAGCACAAACATCGGCGCGGTTTTAGCAGCCTGCGTCTGTTCAGCTATGCACGGCGCGAAACCATGGAGGTACGCCGCGACCCCATTCGCCTGACCTTGGCGGGGCTGGGTACGGTGCTGCTGATGTTTATCATGGGCTACGGCATCAGCCTGGATGTGGAAGACCTGTCCTTTGCCGTGCTCGATCGCGACCAAACCACCACCAGCCAGGCTTATATCCGCAGCTACGCCGGCTCGCATTATTTCATCGAACAACCGCAGTTGCAGGATTACGCCGACCTGGAAACCCGCCTGAAAAGCGGGTCCATCACCCTGGCCCTGGAGATACCGCCAGGGTTTGGCCGTGACCTTAAACGCGGGGCGCAGCCGACGGTGGCGGCATGGGTCGATGGCGCCATGCCGATGCGCGCCGGCACTATCGAGGGCTATGTGAATGGCATCCATAGCGGCTACTTGGCGCAGCTCAGCCCGCAGTCAGCGGGGCTGGCCAATGTAGAGGTGCGCTACCGCTACAACCCCGATGTGCAAAGCCTGCAGGCCATGGTGCCGGCGATTATTCCGCTGTTGCTGATGATGATTCCGGCCATGCTTACCGCGCTGGGTGTGGTGCGCGAAAAAGAGATGGGCTCGATCATCAACCTGTATGTCACGCCGGTCACGCGCCTGGAGTTTTTGCTGGGCAAACAGCTGCCTTATATCGCCATGGGCATGTTTAATTTTCTGCTGATGGTGGCGCTGGCGGTGTTTGTGTTTGGCGTGCCGCTCAAGGGCAGCCTGCTGGTATTAAGCCTGGGCGCGCTGCTGTATATCGGCGCCTCCACGGGGCTGGGGTTGTTGATGTCGACCTTTATGAACAGCCAGATCGCCGCCGTATTTGGCACCGCCATTGCCACCCTGTTACCGGCCATTCAATTCTCCGGGCTGATTAACCCGGTGTCCTCGCTGGAAGGCTTTGGCGCCTGGGTGGGCCGGGTGTATCCAACGGCGCAATTTCTCACCATCAGCCGCGGGATTTTCTCCAAGGCGCTGGAGCTCTCCGCGTTGGCGCCCTACTTCCTGCAACTGCTGGTCACGGTGCCGATTTTGATTGGCCTAAGCGTGGTTTGTTTGCGCAAGCAGGAGCGTTAGGCATGCACAGCCTGTTGAATATTTGGCGCTTGGGTATCAAGGAATTTCGCAGCCTGTACCGCGATCGGGCGATGCTAATCCTGATTGTCTGGGCCTTTTCCTTTGGTATTTACACGGCGGCCTCGGGTATTCCCGAAGCGCTGCACCATGCGCCGATTGCGATAGTCGATGAAGACCACTCGCCGCTGTCGGAGCGGGTCAGCAATGCGTTTCAACTGCCCTACTTTCTGCCGCCAGGGCAAATCAGCAGCAGCGCAATCGACGCCGGCATGGACAGCGGCCGCTACACCTTCACCCTGGATATTCCCCCGGACTTTCAGCGCGATGTATTGGCTGGGCGCCGGCCCAGCATGCAGCTGAATGTCGACGCCACGCAGATCGGCCAGGCGTTTACCGGCGCCGGCTATATCCAGAGCATCGTTGGCACCGAGGTGGCGGCATTTGCCCAACGTTATCGCGGTGTCGCGCCCAGCCCAGTGGGCTTGGCCATGCGTATGGAGTTCAACCCTAACCTGATCCAGGCCTGGTTTACCTCGGTGATGCAGTTGATCGACTACATCACCATGGTGTCGATCATCCTCACTGGCGCGGCGCTAATTCGCGAGCGGGAACACGGCACCATTGAGCACTTGTTGGTGATGCCGCTGCGCGCGTTTGAAATCATGCTGGCCAAGGTTTGGTCGATGGGCTTGGTGGTGTTGATTGCCACCGCGTTTGCCGTGTACGTGGTGGTGCGTGGCTGGTTGGCGGTGCCCATTAGCGGTTCGATTCCGCTGTTCTTGCTGGGCACGGCGCTGCATCTGTTTGCGACAACCTCGATGGGTATTTACCTGGGCACTGTGGCGCGTTCCATGCCGCAACTGGGGCTGTTGAGCATCTTGATTCTATTGCCGCTGCAGATGCTCTCAGGCGGCGCCACGCCTCGGGAAAGCATGCCGGAGCTGGTGCAAAACCTGATGCTGCTGGCGCCTACCACGCACTTCGTGAGCTTTGCCCAAGGCATTCTCTATCGCGGCGCGGGGCTGTCGATTGTCTGGCCGCAGTTTGTCGCCATTGCGGTAATTGGCTCGGTGTTTTTTGTCGCCGCTCTGCTGCGTTTTCGCAGTGCGATTACCCGTATGGCCTGACTTACAGCGTGCCTTGAAACCAGGCGGCAAGGCCCATCAGCAGCAAGATCAGAATCTGCGCGGGAATGATATAGCCGGCAAACCGGCGCCCGCCCGCCCCATACGCCAGCACACACTTGCTCAGCGTGTTGCTACTCAGGGCCAGTAGCAGCGGCAAGCCCATCGCCGAGGCGGACAGTTGCCCGGCATCTACCAGCGAAGCCACCGATGCGGTAGGTGCATGGGCGTCGGCAAAGCCGCCGACAAACACCGCTAGCAGCACGCCACGCTGGCCAAACTGGTGCTGCATGGCGGCGCTTAACAGCATTACTGCGCCCATAACCAAACCCAGCATCACCGCCTTACTGGGTTCAAAGGCGCCGCCGACTGCGGCTGAATCGTTTCGTTCTGCGCGCTCTCTGCCCTGCGCCAGAAACCATGAAATCGCTGCGGTAGCCAGCCCGCCGACGGTCAAAGGCGCCAGAAAGATCAGGCACAGCTTTACATCCACCGCGCCCAAGATCAGGCCGATTTGCACCATGGTCGCCAAGTTGGATAACAGCGCCGCAGCGGCAAGCGTGCGCACATGCTCGGGCGCGCGCTTGGCCACCAGCCCCAGGCTGGCAATGGTCGCGGCACTGGAAGCAAAGCCGGAAGCCACCGCGCTAACGGCATAGCCGTAGCGCACGCCCAGGGTGCGCACGGCAATATGGCCAATCGCGCCCACGGCCATCAGCATGACCGTAAGCGCGCAGAGGTTGCGCGGGTTCAAAGCGGCGTACGGGCCCATGTAACGGTCCGGAGCCAGGGGCAGGATAACCAGTGCAGCTGTGAGCAAAATCAAGCCATCGCGCACTTCCAAAGCACTGAGCTGGTGACGGACAAATTGATGCAGCGGTTGCCGGTAGGTGAGCAGCGCGGTGATCACCACCGCCAGCGCTCCGGCCAATACTGGGTCGGTATTGCACAGAGCGCCGAGGAGCAGCGTGGTTAACAGGGCGATTTCGCTGGTGATGCCGGGGTCACGGCTTGCGCTTTTCAAGTAGGCGGCGGTGATCAGCAACATCAGCGCCACCGCCACCACGGCCAGTAATAAAACCCCCACTTGGGTGCAGACAAACCCCAACAGTGCGGTAATGGCGAAACTGCGTAAGCCGGCGCTGGCGCGGTGTTCACCATCGCCCTTGTGCCGTTCACGCTCCAGCCCCAGCAACATGCCGACGCCGAGCGCTACCGCGGCATTGGCAAAACCGCCCAGTTCGCCCACTGCCGCCATAGCTCAGACCTCCGCCACCCTGGGGGCAGTGCCTACAGCTGGCATTGATGGACGATTTCGCCGAATTCGCCCTCCGGGTAATGGCTGGCAAAGCCAAGCTTTTTTACCAGGCGGTGCAGGTGGTAGTTGGTGGCGGCATCGGTGGCGGCCATGCGGGTAAAACCATTGCGCCGTGCGGCATCCATCACGTGCGTCATCAGCAGCCGACCCAAGCCTTTTTGCTGCCAATCATCGGCTACTACCACGGCAAATTCGCAGCAATGCCCCTCGGTTTGCGCGTAACGCGCCACGCCAATTTCACGCAACTCACCGTTGTCATGGGCCAATGCCACATAGGCCATTTGTAGCGGGTATTGCACGCTCATCAGTTGTTCGATCAACGACGCCGGAGGTTCGCTAAAGGTGCTGGAGAAACGCGCACGGCGTGACTCAGCCGACAGGCGTTTGATAAAGCTGAATTCCCGCTCACGGTCCTGCTCCTGAAGGGCGCGAATCAACACGTGGGTGCCGTTGTCCAGTGCATCAATCCAGTGTTCGCCGATGGCGCCGTGGTTTAGTGCGGTCAAGTCAGAAATGCTGCTTGGGGTATTGATCATGCTGTTTTCCTCGGGCATTTACCTGTTCTTTTAGGCGTACGGCCCGCTATGCGTCTGATCTAAATCAAAGCGTCTCAAACCGCCAAAATGCCGCAGGCTGAGCGGTACAGCAGACGTTCAGTGGTACTGCCCAGCAGTGTGTTCAGGCCCAAGCGATGTACCCGGCCCATCACCACCACGTCCGCGCCCAGGCTATTGGCTTTGATAAAAATCAACACGGCACAAGGTGTAAGCACTCAACAATCCATAGCCGCGTCGCTGACGTGATTGAAGGGTTTGGGAGGTCGCCATGCTGCTGGTGAGTTTGGTCAATATGCTGGTGGTGGTGGCGGCCGTGGTTATCCACTACGAGTGCTTGCTACGGCTCAATAGCCTGCTGCCGCGGCTAAAGATGTGGCATCGGTTCCGCATCGTGTTTGGTGTGCTCGGCGCCATGGTGGCCCATGCCGTTGAGGTGTGGTGTTTTGCCCTGGCGTATTTTGTGATGATCAAGCGCGGCGGCTGGGGCAATCTGGCTGGCAACTTTGATGGCACGCTGACCGACTGCGCGTACTTCTCCTTCACCACCTTTACCACCATTGGCTTTGGCGACATCGAGCCGGTGGGCCACCTGAAGTACCTCACCGGTTTGGAAGCGCTGACGGGGCTGGTGTTGATCACCTGGACGGCGTCCTTTCTGTTCCTGGAAATGCAGCGTTACTGGAACATCAAATAAGCGCCGGTTTACGCCTGTACTGCACCTGCGCTTGCAGATTGGCCAGGTCGAGAATTTCCATCACCCGCCCCTGGTAGGCGATCAGGCCCAGGTCGCGAAAACGCGCCAGGCTGCGGCACACGGTTTCCAGGCGAAGCCCTAGGTACGAGGCAATATCCTCACGGCTCATGCGCAGCAGGTAGCCATGGGCCGAGTAGCCACGGCTGACAAAACGCTGTGACAACCCCACCAAAAACGCGGCCAGACGCTCGTCGGCGTTGTGACAGCCCATCATCATGAGCATTTCGTGGTCGCGCACAATCTCGCGGCTAAGCATGCGATTAAGGTTGTGCTGCAACGAGGGAAACTCGCCGGCCAAGCGCTCCAGGCGGCTAAAAGAGATCGGGCACACTTCGCTGTCTTCCAGGGCAAAGGCGCTACAGGCATGGCGCTCGGTGCTGATGGCGTCCAGGCCGAGAATGTCGCCAGACATCAAAAAGCCGGTCACCTGGCCACGCCCGTCGGCACTGACCAAGGTGGTTTTAAACGAACCAAAGCGCACGGCGTAGAGGTTTTGCAGCGGGTCGCCGGCGTGGAACAGCCCAGCGCCTTTCTTCACGCGAATACGCTGGGAAATCAGGGTATCCAGGCGTTCAGCTTCATCCTTGGAAAACCCTACGGGCAAACACAAGCCGTTGACTGCGCAGGTGGTACAGGCGGTCGCCAAAGGATGAACGTGAATAGGAATGGCCGCAGGCAACGGGCAGGCGGCCGAGGTTTTGTGCGAGACAGCGCTGTCGGCAGGAGTCAAAACGGTTTGCATAGTAAAGCCTCAACACGCGACGGTTAATGTACGGGCCATGGACCTTCAGGCACCTACACCCGATCGTTTGACCGGTACTTTCCCACTGCAGAGTTCGGGCTTGGGCGTCTGGCGTGGCAGACGCGGCAAGGGATGCGGTGCGGCAATGCGCTGGCGCAACTGGCTGACAAAAGCCTGTGCCTGTGCGTCTGAGCCAAAGGGCACCACGTAACCATCTAGGCGCACCATACAGGGCTGGTTGGTTTTGCTGTGACTTATCGCAATCAACATAAAAACGCCCTCTCCGATCAGGGTGTAATCGCCACTTTCAGCACGCCGTCGCGCTGATGGGCGAACAGTTCGTAGGCGGCCTCAATGTCATCAAGCTTGAAGCGGTGAGTGACGAGGGGCTTGAGGTCAACACTGCCGCTGGCAACCACCGCCATGAGCCGGCGCATACGTTCTTTACCGCCAGGGCACAGGGTGCTGACGATGCTGTAGTCGCCCAGGCCGGCGGCAAAAGCGTTGAGTGGAATGGTCAGGTCGCTGGAGTACACGCCCAGGCTCGACAGCGTGCCACCGGGGCGTAATACCCGCAGCGCCCATTCAAAGGTGGTTTGCGTACCCAGGGCTTCAATGGCGACGTCGACGCCGCGGCCGCCAGTAATGGCCATAATTTGCGCCACCACATCACTTTGTTTGAAATCCACCACGTGGCTGGCGCCCATGCTGCGCGCCACGGTCATGCGCGCAGCGACTGTGTCCACGCCAACAATGGTGGTGGCGCCCTTCAGCCGCGCGCCGGCGACAGCACACAGGCCAATCGGCCCCAGCGCGAACACTGCCACGGTGTCGCCGATCTTCACGTCACCGCGCTCTGCGCCGCTAAAGCCGGTGGACATAATGTCCGGGCACATCAACACCTGTTCATCGCTCAGGTTGTCGGGAATTGCACACAGGTTGGCCATGGCATCCGGCACGCGCAGGTAGTCGGCTTGGCTGCCATCAATCAGATTGCCGAACTTCCAGCCGCCGGTGGCGCGAAAGCCATGGGGCGTGTCCGGGCCGTCCTGCGAGCCGCAGCCACACAAGCAGGCAAAGCTGTGGCCGCTGGGGGTAATGGCGCCAGCAATAACGCGCTGGCCTTCATAGAAACCCTTGACCTCGGCGCCGAGCTTTTCGATGACGCCCACCGGTTCATGGCCGATGGTCAGGCCTTTGGCTACCGGATATTCGCCGCGCAGGATATGCACGTCAGTACCGCACAGGGTGGTGGTGGTGATACGGATCAGGGCATCCAGCGGACCGATATCGGGGATCGGCTTGTCGGCCAGGACGATGCGGTTTTTCTCGACGAAAACAGCGGCTTTCATAAGCGGCATGGCATCTGCTCCAGGGTAAGACGTGCGTAAGGTTGTTCCTACAGGGCTGTAGGGATGTTGATCGAGATCAAGCTAACGGCACCGATGGCCACGCAGTGCCAACCGCCCTGTGGTTTTTCTCCAGCTAGCGCGCATTTGATATCGATCAAATTCGCCACGCCCCACCCTCGCAGACTGCCCGTACCAAGGGCGATGCCCGCCATGGAAGCTGCCCGTCCGTTGCTATTGTGAGGTGCCTTATGTCTGCCCAACACGTAACTACGCCCCATCGCCTGCTGCTGATCGCGCCGCCGGTGCTGGAAAAAAACCTGGCCTTTGACCGCGCCATGCTGCTGGCTAAAGCCAAAGGCGCAGCCTTGCATATTGTCGCGTTCGATTACTTAGAGGGCTTGGCCACCGCCGGCCTGGTCAATGAACAGGCCCTGCACATGCTGCAAACCGATTATGTCGAGCGCCATCGGCGTTGGCTGGAGGCCCAGGCGGCGTCCATGCGCGAGTTCGGCATTGAGGTGACCGTTGAGGTGCAATGGGTTAAGGATCCGCTGGCGGAAATACTCGCCCATGTGGAAGAAATGCCCGCCGCCCTGCTGATCAAGGCGGTCGACCACGTATCGGTGCTCAAACGCGCCTTTTTCACCCCGCTGGACCTGCACCTGGCGCGCCAATGCCAGACGCCAATGCACTTTTTGGTCAGCGCCGATCACCCCTTACCACGGCGAGTCATGGCTGCGGTTGACCCCTTTGATGCCAGCAGTGAGCAGCAAGAGTTCAACGAACAGATCATCTACGAGGCATTGAAGTTGGGCATGCAGTGCAAGGCCGATGTGCATCTGGTGTATGCCTATGATTTGACCTCGCTGGCTGGCACCGACAGCGGCTTTGCCAGCAGTGCGCTGTTGTCGGCCTCGGTCTACACCCAGCAGTTCTACGAGGCTCAGCTTGATGCCTTTAATACCTTGGCCGAGCGCAATGGTATTCCCCTGGAAAACCGCCACATGGTAATGGGTAGCCCTGGCCGGGCACTGAGTGCATTTGCTGAGGAACAGCAGATTGACGTGATCGTAATGGGCCGTATCCACCGCCGCGGGCTGCTGAAACTGTTGGGCAGCACCGCCGACCACCTGCTCTACAGCATGCCCAGCAGTGTGTTGATGCTGCCGTTTATCGCGCATTGATAGCCTGTCGCTATAGACCCCGTTAACACACCTTCATAACCACTTAAGGTTGGCCTCGGCATACTGCGCGCGGGGCCGCTTTAGTCCTTTTTAAGCCGTTGCGACGTCGTTAACAGGAGCCTCTATTCGCTATGCCGGCTATCGGCCATAGTACCCGCTGCCGCTGCTGCGCAGTCTCTGTCTCTGCTTTTGCGCCCCAGGAAATTTCGCTATGCCGCCGACCTCCAACAATCAGCGTCTAAAAGTCGATGTCGATCAATTGCGCATTGGTATGTACGTGATGGAGCTAGATCGGCCTTGGGGTGAAACCGCCTTTCTGTTTCAGGGCTTTCTGTTGCAAACCACCCATGAACTACGTGCCGTGCAGGCGGCCTGTAACTACGTATGGGTCGATAGCCACCGCTCCCATAGCGCTGAGGAGTGGGTGTTGGCGCAGGCCACTGCGCCGGTGTCTGCGCAAGCCAAAATCCGCAAAGTCGATTTTTTTCAGGAGCTGACCACGGCATTACCAGCCTGGAACGCCGCGCATGCCGAGTCGTTACGCATCTTGAATGCCGTCAGCCTGGGGGTGGAACTGGATGTGGCGGCGGTTAAAGCGGTGGTTAAGGACTGCGTGGACAGCATTCTGCGTAACCCCGCCGCGCTGTTGTGGCTGGCGCGTATCAAAAACAGCGATTTGTACACCGCCGAGCATTCGTTGCGGGTGACTATTTTCGCCATCGCCTTGGGCCGCGAACTGGGCATGTTGGCGCTACAGCTGGAAGAAATCGGCGTGTGCGGCATGCTTCACGACGTGGGCAAACTCAAGGTGCCAAGTGAAATTCTGAACAAACCAGGCGCCCTTACACCGGATGAATTTACCGTGATGAAAGCCCATGCCGAACATGGGCGGCGATTGCTGCTCAGCAACCAGCAAGTCACCCCGGCAACCGTGGACGTGGCCTTTTCTCACCATGAGCGCATCGACGGCAATGGCTACCCTCGCGGTCTGCAAGCCAGCCGCATTCCCTACAGCGCCAAGGTGATTGCCGTGGTGGATGCCTACGACGCCATCAACAGCGACCGCATCTACAGCAAAGGCAAATCCAGTCTGGAGTCGTTGCGCATCTTGTTTGATGCCGCTGGCAGCCAGTTCGATGAAGACATCGTCGGCACCTTTATCCGCCTGATTGGCATCTACCCGCCCGGCGAAATCGTTGAGCTCAGCAGTGGCGAGGTCGGCATCATTATTGGCTGCCCACCGGACAACAAACTCAAACCGCGCGTATTGGTGGTGCTCGACGCCAGCAAGCAGGCATGCCGCGAGCGCGTGGTGGATATGGCGCGCAATCCCAAAGACTACGAAGGCCGCGATTTACGCGTTCGCGCGGTCGAATGTTCCGGCACTTACGGTATTGATATTGAGCATTACCGGCGCAAGGGCCTGATCATTCCCTGAGCACGGGCTAACTCAGACAGCAAAAAACCAACGCCGCGCGGCGACTGAACTAGGCTAAAAACGTCCCCTCAGCTCCTCAAGGATGGAGTGGCTATGTTCACAGAGCTTCGTGGCGCGCCCACGGTCATTCTTATCGTCGACGACCAAGCATCGAATATCAAAGTACTGCGCGAAGCCGTGCGCGACTTAGGCGAGGTGTTCTTTGCTACCAGCGGCCATAGCGCCCTGGAGATGGCCCAGCGCTGTCAGCCAGACGTGGTGCTGTTGGATATCGAAATGCAGGACATGGACGGCTACCAGGTCTGCGCCAAACTCAAGGCCGACCCAGGCCTGAAAGACGCCGCGGTGATCTTCGTCACCTCCCACACCGAAGCGCAGTTTGAGCTGCAAGCGCTGGCCAATGGGGCCGTCGACTTTCTGCAAAAGCCTTTAAACGTGCCAGTAGCACGCGCGCGCATCCGCACCCATGTGCAACTGCGCAGCGAAACCAAAAAGCTGGCTGAAGCCCAGCGCGACCTTGAAGACCTTATTCAGCACTTGCCGGCATTTATTGCGTTCTGGAGTCGCGACCTGCACAACCTGTTCTGTAACGACCAGACCGGCAGCTGGTTTGGTATGTCAGCAGCGGCTATGCAGGGCCAGCATTTGCGTGAGGTTATTGGCGAAGAGAGCTTTGCGATTATTAGCAGCCAGTTGGAACGGCTGACCGACGAGCAACCGGTTACCTTCGAAATCGAACTGCCGGCGCCGCATGCCGGGTTGCGCTATGGCCAGGTCACTCTGATTTCCCGCTATAAACAGCGCAACGCCGACTTTCTGATGCTGTTAACCGATGTCAGCGCGCGCAAGCTCGCTGAACACGCCAAGCTCGACTTTCTGTCGCGCCATGACACCCTCACCCACCTGCCCAATCAACTGTATTTACAGGAACACACCCAGGCGGTTATTCAAGCGCACGCTGATCAAGGGCAAGGCCATGTCGGCATGTTGGTGCTGGACGTTGACCACTTCAAAACCGTCAACGACACCCTTGGCCACGCCACCGGCGACCGCCTGCTGCAACTGATGGCGGCGCGGCTTAAAAGCCTTTGCCGCCCGGGCGACATCCTTAGCCGTCAGGGCGGTGATGAGTTTGTCATTCTGGTCAAAGAGGCCATTAGCCTCCAAGCCCTGGGCGACTTTGCCGAACAGGTGCTGACCGCCATGAGCGAACCCTTCTGGCTCGACAACAGCCGCCACGACCTGCACGTGAGCATCGGTATCAGCGTATCCCCCCATGACTGCACCGATGTACAACTGCTGTTCCGCCATGCCGAAACGGCGATGTACCAAGCCAAACAGGAAGGTCGCCAGCGCTGGCGGTTTTTCAGTGTGGAAACGGAAAACACCCTGCGCGAACGCCATCAACTGGAGCGCAATCTGCGCGAGGCCCTGCATAACCAAGACTTTGAGCTGTTTTATCAGGCCAAAGTCGATACCGATGAGCGCCGTATCGTTGGCGTCGAGGCGCTTATTCGCTGGCCCAACGCACCGGGCGGGCCGGTGTCGCCGGCACAGTTCATTCCCCTGGCCGAGGAAACCGGGCTGATTCTGCCGATTGGCCAATGGGTACTGGAGCGCGCCTGCCAGGACGGACGCCGCTGGCAAGACCAAGGCTTGGAAATCTGTATCAGCGTCAACATCTCCTTTTTGCAATTTCGCGAGCAGCGTTTTCTGCAGATGGTCATCGATATTCTGCAAAGCACTGGGCTGCGCCACGACCTGCTGGAACTGGAGATCACCGAAGGCGTATTGGTGCAGAACGTCGATCAGGCGTTGGAAACCCTCACCGCTTTGCATCAATTAGGTGTGCGCATCGCCATTGATGACTTCGGCACCGGCTACTCCAGCCTGGTGTACCTCAAACGCTTTCCCATCAACGTGCTGAAAATCGACCAGAGCTTTGTGCGCGACATGCTCGAAGAAAGCACCGATATGGCCATCGTTGAGGCCGTCATCCATATCAGCCGAGCGCTGCACTTGGAGCTGGTCGCCGAAGGCGTCGAAACCGAAGAACAGGCGGCCATGCTGCGCGATAAAGGCTGTTCGGTCGTACAAGGTTACCTCTATAGCCGCCCTGCGGCCTTTGCCACCATCAGCGAGATGCTTGTCCACGGTCTGCCTCATTAACCGCTCTGCAGGACATCCGCATGCCCCCATGGATAGCTGTCATTTTTGCCCTCGGCATGGGCCTCAGTGCGCTGGTTGCCTGGGAAACGCAACGCAGCAATGAGCAGTTAACCCGCCAAGCGCTGGCGGTGGAATTGCAGGAAACGGCCGATGCGGTTGAACGCCGAATGCACCGTTACCAATTTGGCCTGCGCGGCATTCGTGGCGCAATACAGGCCGTCGAAGGCCAGCAGTTAACGCTTAGCGCGTTTCAGCGCTACAGCGACACCCGCGATATCGCCCAGGAGTTTCCCGGCGCACGGGCGTTTGGCTATATCGCCCGCGTGCCGTTAGTGCAGCAAACCGCGTTTGTCGCGCAGCAACAGCAACAGGGCCGCAGCAGCTTTCAGATCAACCAGTTACAGGCTCAAGCGGGCGAACGTTATGTGATCCAGTACCTTTGGCCGCTGGCCGGTAATGAAGCCGGCGTTGGCCTGGATATCGCCTCAGAGCCAGGCCGGCAAAAGGCAGCGAATGAGGCGCTGCGCAGCGGCCAGGTGCATTTGACTCGCCCCATCGTGCTGGTGCAAAGCAGCAATCAAGGCGTTAAAGCCTTTCTTATGGTGCTACCGGTTTACCGCAGCTCGCGAACCCCGGAAAACGAGGCGGAGCGTGAGGCTCAAGGTATTGGCTGGAGCTATTGCGCGCTGGAAATAGATGCGGTGTTAAACGATCTGGGCGTTTACAACACCGGGCTGGCGCTGCAGCTTTTTGATGTGACCGAAGACCAGCGCCCGGCGCCGTTCTTCGACAGCCCCAACGTCGCCGCTGGAGCACCCGCGTTAGCCAGCCTGGCCATTGAGCGAGAGATTTTCGGCCGCCAGTGGCGCTTGCAAATGCTCGCCTACCCGGCATTTGTCGCCACGTTAAATCAGACCTCGCCCCGTTTGGTGTTGGTGCTTGGGCTCTTGATCAGCGGGCTGGTAGCCGCGTTGCTGGCGGTGCTGGATAACCTGCGCCGCAGGCGCATGGAAATATTCACCGACCAAGCACGCCTGGCCGCCATTGTTGAAAGTTCCTCCGATGGCATTGTCGGTAAAGACCTCAGCGGCAAGGTCACCAGTTGGAACAAAGGCGCCGAGCATATTTTCGGCTTTACCGCCGCGCAGGCGGTGGGCAAGCGCCTGGCCGACCTAGTGGTACCGGCCGAGCTGCAAGCTGAGGAGCAGGACATTCTCGCGCGCATCAACCGCGGCGAGCGCGTGACCCCCTTTGAAACCCGGCGTCGCCATCGCGATGGTCACTTGATCGATGTCTCGGTGGCCGTGGCGCCTATCCGTGATGGCGTTGGCGTGATTGTTGGTGCCTCGAAAACGGTGCGCGATATTTCCGCGCAAAAGATCGCGGAGGTGAACCTGCAAGTGCTGTACTCGAACCTGGAAACCCAGGTCGCCGAACGCACCGCCGAGCTGCAACAAGCCAAGCTGCAAGCCGACTCGGCCAACGCCGCCAAATCTTCGTTTCTGGCCAATATGAGCCATGAAATCCGCACCCCGCTGAACGCTGTGTTGGGCATGCTGCAACTGCTGCTGCACACCTCACTCAATAGCCGGCAAAACGATTACGTCAACAAGGCGCGCTCCGCCGCGCAATCGTTACTGGACCTGCTGAACGACATACTCGACTTCTCCAAAATCGAAGCCGGCAAATTGCAACTGGACCTGCATCGCTTCGAGCTGGAAACCCTGATGCGCAGCCTGGCGGTGGTGTTGTCGGGCAATCAGGGCGACAAAGAAGTCGAGGTGGTGTTTGACCTCTCCCCCACCCTGCCCAGCGTATTGATTGGCGACCGCCTGCGCCTGCAACAGGTGCTGATCAACCTGGCCGGCAATGCCCTCAAGTTCACCCCCAAAGGTTATGTGATTGTCAGTGTGTCCGCGGTGGAGCGCGGTGAAGACAGCGTAGTGCTGCGCATCGCCGTTACCGACACCGGCATCGGCATTGCCAAAGACCACCAACAGCATATTTTCGAAGGCTTTGCCCAAGCAGAAGCATCCACCACCCGCCGCTTTGGCGGCAGTGGCTTGGGCCTGGTCATCTGCCGGCGCCTGGTAGAACTGATGGGCGGCGAACTACAGGTCATCAGCGCGCCCAACAGAGGCAGCCGATTCTGGTTTGACCTGCGCTTTGCTGTGGAGCCAGGTAAAACCCTGGGCACCGATTGCCAGAGCGTTGAGCAGCGGTTGAATATCTTGATTGCCGACGACAATACGGTGGTTGCCGAGTTGATGCGCCACACCATTGAGGGGTTAGGCTGGCATGCCGACTTGGTCACTAACGGGCTAGAGGCCGTGGCCCGCGTGCGCCAAGCGCAGCAGACGCGGCCTTACGACGTGGTGCTGATGGACTGGCGAATGCCGGAACTGGACGGCTTGAGTGCGGCGCAGCAGATTCACGACGACGGCGCCACTAACCAACAACCGGTGGTAATCATGCTCACCGCCTATGGCCGCGAGGCGTTGGCGCACATTCAGCAAATTGCTCAGTCGCCCTTTATCGATTTTCTGACCAAGCCGGTCACCCCACAGCAGTTGGCATTCACCGTGAAACAGGCCCTGCAAGGTGGCGCCGCCCAGACACTGGAGCAAGACGGCCAACAGCCGACACAGACGCGCCTGGCGGGGCTGCGCATATTGGTGGTGGAAGATAACGCCTTGAACCGCATCATCGCCGCCGAGCTGCTGGGCTACGAAGGCGCGCTGGTGCAATTGGCCGAAGGCGGCCTGCAAGGCGTGGAGCTGGCAACTAGCATGCCGCCGGCCTTTGACCTGGTGATTATGGACGTGCAGATGCCCGACATTGACGGCTATGAGGCCACCCGCCGTATTCGCGACCAACTCAGCGCGGCACAGTTGCCAATACTGGCCATGACGGCCAACGCCTCGCTGAGCGACCGGCAATTGTGCCTGGCGGCCGGTATGAATGAGCACGTTGGCAAACCCATCGATATCGACCAGGTGGTTGAAGCCGTGCTGCGCCTCACCGGCCAAAGCAGCGCTAACCCTACCCTCGTTGCGCCAGAGCCGCAGCCGGTCTCCGGCGATCCGTTGTTGGAAGACGGCAGTTCGATCCTTAGCCGGTTCGGCATGAATGTCGACCTGCTGCAGCGTCTGTATGACGACTTCCAACAAGACGCCAAAGCGCTGTTGGCGAATTTGCAGGTGCATATCGACCAGGCTGACGAGGCCGCGCAACGGCTGGTGTTGCATTCGCTTAAAGGCAGCGCCGCCAGCCTCGGCGTCAAAGCCCTGGCACAGCGCGCTAGCGAATTGGAGCAACAGTTAAAAGAGCGCCCGGAGCAGGCTCACCAACTGCTGGGCGATCCGCACACCCTGCAACAGCTGCACGAACTGCTAGGCAATAGCGTCGAGCAACTGGGCCAATGGATCGCCACCTGTACGCAATCTGCGCCAAGCGCCGAAGCCCAGGTAAAAGCCGAAGCCCCCGCTATGTCGGCCGCTACCTGGCAGCGTCAATGCGAGGAACTGCTCGCCCTACTCGCAGCCGGCAATATGCGGGCACTGGAGCTCAGCGAGGTTATGGCGGCGAGCAATCCATCAGCATGGTTTGCCGAGGTAGCGAGTCACGTCCAAGCCTTACGCTTTACTGAAGCATGCCGGCGGCTAAGCGAACTACCTGAATAAGCGCGCCCTTAGAGCATGCGTTTAAGCACGTTGTCGCGCAGGTAAACGTGGTGCCAGATGGCCGCAACAATGTGCAAGCCGATGACGTAGTAAAACGCCGTGCCCACCCACACGTGCAGGTCTTCAATGCTATGGGCCAGGGGTTTGTTCAGTTCAAACGGCGAGGCAATGGTCAGGCTGCCCAGTGGAATACCGCCGCGTTCCAGCAGCACCACCAGCACGCCCATCAACGGCTGCAACAACAGAAAAGCGTAGAGACCGTAATGGGTCAGGGTCGACAACCGCTGTACGGCTGGTTTTAGCGCCGGCACTACCGCCGGGGCCGGATGGCGACGACGGGCCAACATACGCGGCAGCACCAAGGCCAACACCAATAAGCCAACCCAGAAGTGTCCTTGAATAAACAAGGTTTTTAACGCGCTGCCCTTGGCAAACCAGCCACGTCCATCGATCAGTACATAGGCCAGCACTACCAGGCCAGCCATCAGCCAGTGCAGCAGGCGCGAGGATCGGGCATAACGTGCCGCGTCACGGCTCGGTGCAGTACTGCGCGACAGCGTTTTTTCGTTGCTATGGATGGAATCGGTCATGTGCCCCTCGACGCGTGAATGGCCAGCGCTGTGGCCTTAAGTGTTGAGGGGAGTATTACTGGGCTGTCTTAATGAATTCTGAAGCCGGGCACCTTTCGCCTCGTCGATTAAAAAAGGCTTAGCTGCTAGCCAGTAATGCGTCACGGGGAATTGATAAGCTGGCCAACAAGCCGCCTTCAGCATGGTTTTCCAAGTCAATGCTGCCGCCCAGTCGCTTGGCGATCATTTCGACAATAGACAGGCCCAGGCCCGCCCCGTTGGGGTTGTCACGGCTGTAGAAGCGCTCGAACAAGCGCTGCATTTTTTCCTCATCAATGCCCGGACCGCGGTCGCGTACCTGCAGGCATATATGCGCAGGCCCATCTTCCTTAAGCAGCACTGTGACCTCGCCACCCGGCGGCGAGAAGTTCGCCGCGTTGGTCACCAGGTTTTGCAGGGCGATACCGATGGCGCCCGCATCTGTCACTGCGCTGTAGCTGCCGGGCGCAACGTCCAGCGAAAGCTCCAGGCCTTTACCCAACATCCACGGCGTCAGCTCGACCAGATTGCCGCGCACCACGCTTTCGATATCCACGGAATGCCAGTCTTTGCGCGCGCTTTCCGGCTCCACCCGCGCCATGGTCAGCAACTGGTTGACCACGCGGGTCAGGCGGTCCACGCCGCCCAGCAAAAACTGCAACGCCTGCTCGCGCGCGCTCTCGTTTTGCGCCTCCAGGGCGTTTTGCACATGAATGCGCAAAATCGCCAACGGCGTACGCATTTCATGGGCCGCGTCACCAATAAAACGGCGTTCGCGCTGCAACAGGTGGCCGATCTGCGACAGCAGGCGGTTCAGCGCCGCTTGCATGGGCTCCAGCTCTTTGGGCAAGGGTGTCAGCAACAACGGTTCCAGCGACTCGGCATGCCGCCCGCGAATTACCTGAGCCATATTGCGTAAGGGTTTCAGCCCCCAGCCAATCGCCAGCCACACCAGCAGTGCCAGCACCACAATGCCGATCAGGTTGGGAATCAAGGTGTGCCGCACAATGCGGTTTACCAAGTCTTGGCGCACGTCATCACGCTCGCCCACCCAAATGCGCAAACCGTTTTTTTCATCGGGCAACAAGAAGCCGTGCCAGCCGACATTGGCAATAGTGAGTTCAGAAAAACCGGGTTTGCTGGGCAGTTGTTCAAATACTGGCGCGCTGGCTGAGCGCACCAGACTTTTGCCTTGCAGATCCCACACCTGAAAGGCCATTTTGCCTTCGTACGGGTGGCCGATCTTATGCCGCCCTGCCTGGCTCAAGGCATCGTTGAACGCGGTGTACAGCTGCTGGCGTTCAGCATCCGGCAACGGCATTTGCACCACCCCCTGCAACAGCCTGGCACTTTGCGCTAACTGGGCGTCGTAGATTTCAGTGATCTCATGGCCACTGTCGTGGAAGTTGTACAGGCTTATGGTGAGGGTGCCGATTATCAGCAGTGCCAATACCAACGTCAGCGTGCGATGGCGCAGTGAAGTCATGTCAGGCCTCCACTAAATAGCCGATGCCGCGCACGGTTCGAATCAGCTCGGTAAACAGCTTTTTGCGCAGGTGGTGGATATGCACTTCCAGGGTGTTGCTTTCGGCCTCCTCATCCCAGCCATACAGCAGTTGGGTCAGGCGCTCACGGGTAAACACCTTGCCCGGTTGCGACAGCAGCTCATGCAGCAGCACATATTCTTTGGGGGTCAATACCACGGCGGTGCCTTGATAACGCACCTGCTGGGTAGCGGGGTCGAGGCTCACCCCGGCGTGTTCAACCACCACTTGGGCGCGCCCGGCACTGCGGCGCAGCAAGGCCCGTAAACGGGCCTTGAGCTCATTGAGATCGAAGGGTTTGACCAGGTAGTCGTCCGCACCCGCATCCAAACCGGCGATACGGTCTTCGGTGTCATCGCGCGCGGTAAGGATCAACACCGGCAGCGTCGCACCAGCCTGACGAACCTGTTGCAACACCTGAATGCCGCTGAGCCTGGGCAAACCCAAGTCGAGCACCAGCAGGTCAAAGGTTTCACTGAGCAAGGCATGCACGGCGCTAACGCCATCTTGCAGCCAGTCCACGGTATAGCCCTCGGCGCGCAATCCGGCGCGTACGCCCTCCCCGAGGGCGATGTCGTCTTCCACTAGCAACAAACGCATGGGTGTCCTTAATTACAGTGCCCGCTAATCAATTGAGCTTGTGCTCAACGTCCTTGAGTAAAGCATCAATCTCACGCCGCCGACCTTCGTCAGCCAGCTCACGGCCAGGCCGCGGTGCCGCCAGTTTGGCCTTGAGCAATGCCGCTTTGGCGTCCGCGTATTTGCCCTGGCGGTACAGATGGTCGCCCCAGAAATACAGGCTATCGATACCGTTGGGGTTGAGTTGCAAGGCGCTGTGCAGCAGTTTTTCGGCCTCGTCGGCATCGCCAAAACCAATCGGCCAGCCCGGCACGCGGTCGTACAACGCCGCCAGGCTGGTGTAGGCCGAACCTTGCAGCGCGCTCGGGTCCAACTGCAAGGCTTTTTCCAGCAATGCCTTGGACTGTTTGGCTTTGCCCAGGGCACCCAAACCACCTTCCGCACCGGCCCAACTGCTCAGCACAATGCCGTTCCAAATCAGCGCTTCGGCCGCCGCCGGCTGCGCTTGGGTAAAGGCTTGTGCCTGCGCGGCGAGCTTTTCAAATTCGGCGGCGCGCTGTTTTTCCGGGGTGTCGTACTGCACCTCGGCCCAACGCTGTTGAATACTCAGTAGCTGCTGGCTGCCGGCGTCATCCAACGCCCAAGCAGGCACCTGCAGTTGCAGCGCCACTGCGCCAAGCATCACAGCTGATAGCCATTTGTTCATTGCGGGGGTTTTTCCTGAGGGTGGGTAAAGCTGCGAATAATCGGCAGCTGTTTGCGCAAGGCGCGGTCAACCAAGCCTGGAAGCAGGCCATTGAGGCGCACAAAGAGTTTTTCCGGCCAGCCGAGGTACAGCTCGTTGAGGTTTTTCTGGATCGCGCCCATGACCTCGCGCGCGACACTTTCCGGCTCGTCGACGCTGGCTTTAAGTGCCTGATTGAGCGCCATGGCGGCAGAGCTGTTCATGCTGGTGCGGGTCGCTCGGGGCGCCACGTACAACACATTGACGTCGGTATCGGCCAGCTCACGACGCAGTGCTTCAGAGAAGCCGCGCAGGGCAAACTTGCTGGCGCAATAGGTGGCGTAGCCGGGGTAGCCGATCGAACCATAGGTGGAGCCAACGTTAACCACCAGGGCATGGGGCTGACTGCGCAGGATCGGCAACATGCCCCGGGTCAGTTGCAAGGTCGCCACCACGTTGACCGCCAGCATGTCGTCGATTTGCTCATCATCGAGCTGTTCGAGCATGGCAAAGCGGTTGACCCCGGCGGCATTGAGCAGCAGGTTGACGCCGCCTAGATGACGAGCGGCCTCGACCACCGCATGGCGCCCGGCGGCGCTGCGTAAGTCGGCACTGACCTGACGCAGCTGTTGCGGATAGCGCTTAAGCAGCGCCGCCAACGCGGCCGGCTGGCGACTGACCGCCACCACCTGCGCACCACCGGCACACAGCTGCTCGGCCAGGGCCAGACCGATGCCGCCACTGGCGCCGGTGAGCACCACCCGACAATCAGACAGCTGCATGCTGCACCTCACTCACCCCTTGCGGCACCTGAGCGCGCGGCAAGCCACGGAACATTTCGGTATAGAGGTGATACACCACTTTGCTGGCGTGAATTACCGCGGCTTTGTCCTCGGGGTCTTGCAGTTGGTCCATCAACCCGCGGTAGGTGTCCATATGGCCGATATCCAGCGCGCCGTGGGAGGCCAGATAACTAAACGCAGTGACGGGCAGCTCCAGGCGTTCTTGAATGGTCGTAGCCGCTTGGGTGGCCAACGCAATGCTGGTGCCTTCAAGCACGTTGACCATGCCAAACAGCCCCACCGGGTTACCACGGGCAATCAGGTCATAGAGAAAGCTGACCATCAGCTCGATCGGCAACGACGGTTTGCCATCACGCACGTGTGCGGCATCGCCGCCACAGGCAGTGATGTCGTTAAGAATCCACTTCTCGTGGCCGTATTCCTCTTCGATGTACTCGCAGACTGCACCGCGCAACCATTCCAGGCGGCTGGGCAAACGCGCACCGCAGGCCATCATCAACGGCACGGTGTGGCGCACGTGGTAGTAGGCCTGGGCCAAAAATGCACGGTAGTTATCCAGGCTCACTTCACCGGCCAATGCCTCACGAATAACGGGCACATTGAACAGGGCTTGGCGTTCTTGGGCGGTAGCAGCTTGCAGTTCGTCAAAAAAACTCATGGGGTGACCTCACTCACTAACTAATTCAAAAAGAGCGTCGCGGTAGCGCGACAAAATGGCTTCCCGGCGCAAACGGCCGTTGCTGGTGAGCAAGCCGTTGGCGGGAGTAAAGGGTTCGGTTAGACGCTTCCAGGCGTGTACCTGGGCGTAGTCAGGCAACTGGGCGTTGGCCTGGGCGATCGTCGCGGCCAGGGTTTCATCGCTGCACGAAGGGTCCAGCGGCCACAGGAGCGCCAGGTTCTGCTGCAAGCCCTCGCCATGCACAAAGGCTTGGGCGATGGTGCCGCGTTGGGTCAGCTCCGCCTCCACCCAGTCCGGGTTGACGTTGCGGCCAAAGCTGGTGATGAACTGGTGTTTTTTGCGCCCTTTCAGATACAGATAACCGTCGGCGTCGAACTCACCGATATCACCGGTATGCAACCAGGCATCGGCGAAGGGGGCATCGCCCAAGTAGCCAAGCAAGGCCGAACCGCTGACCAGCACTTCGCCGTCATCGCCCAAACGCACCTGCACATGGGGTAACGGCCGGCCAACGCTGCCGGGGCGGTTATGTTCCGGCCGGTTGAGGCACACCACCGATGCGCACTCGGACAAACCGTAGCCTTGGTACACCGGCAAATTGACCTTCGCGGCACGCTCGAGCAAATCCGCCGCCACCCGCGCCCCGCCTACCGCGACAAAACGAAACTGATCGGCGCGCACGAGCTTGCGTTCAATCGCGGTAACCAAGCCGAGCAACAGCTGCGGCACCAAAATCAGACTTTGCGCGCCACTCATAACCAGCGTGCCGAGCAGGCGGGGCCAATCCACACCGGTGGCACCGTTAATGCCCATTTGCTGCTGCGACGACACGGTAATGCTCGCGCCCGCTAACAGCGCCGCATAGATACCCAGGTTTTCCAGCAGCACCGCCAACGGCAGCACGGCCAGGTAGCGCTCTGGCGCAGCGGGGTGGCTGGCGCTTTCCAGCTCCTGCGCGACCCGCAACAACGCATCGGCGCTCAGGCACACGCCCTTGGGCGTACCGGTGGTGCCGGAGGTATAGGTGATTTTCGCGGTGCCGGCCGGAATGCCGGGGTCGCGGCTTTGCACCCGCCGCCACACCTCGCCCTCACGATAAAACCCGGCTTGCTGCATATCCTCGGCCCAACGTTCATCGGCTACCGCGATATCCACCTGGCTCTGCTCAAAGCAATGAATACGCTGAGCCGTGGTGAAAAACGGTGCCAACGTTACGCAAGGTAAACCGGCGAACAACGCGGCCAAGTCCCACAACACGGCGTCCGGGCTGTTTTCCATGACCAAGGCAAACACCTTGCCTTGGTGGGCCTGCAACAAAGCCCGGCGCTGCTCGACGCCGTCCCACAGCTGCTGATAGTCAAAGCGGCTGGTAGCGCCACGTAGCGCATACTCAGACGGGCGCGACAGGCGGTGTTGTTGCAACGCCGAGCGCAGCACATTTGCCTCATGCAGCATGGCAGCGCTCCCGCTCAAAAAAAGGAAAACCCAAGCGCGCCAGTACCCCATTGGTCTCCAACTGCTCCAGACCAAAACGGATATTGCCGGCAAACACATGGGGCCGCTGCGCGTAGTAATTGCCCCAGGCCTCTTGCTCGCCGCCGAGTTTTTCCGGGTCGGCGTCGCACAGCATCAAAGGCTCCAGGCCCAGCCGTTGGAAGCTGTTGATCAAGGTGGCCGCGCCGGTAAACACCACCCACTCCAGGCCATGACGAGCCAGCAACCAGGTCATCGCCACAATGATCAGCCGCGCACTGCCGGCATTGCGCGCTGCCAGGTTGCCGACCTCAACGATTGCGCGACGCTCAACCGGGTAACCGGCCACCAGCGAAATCACACTCTCCACCGGGCTCTGCAAATATTTTTCAAGAAACATCGGCCCGGCTTTGCCTGGGCGCGCACCAACAGCAGCGCTCAACTGGCCCTGACGGTCATGCAAGGCCATCAACTCGGGCATGAAATGGTTGATATCGGCATGGTGCGCCGCTGCAAACCGCTCCTGAATAAACGTCTCGACCGCCGCACGCTCAACGTCGTGCCCACGGACTAACGACAACGCCAAAGGGCGCGCCGCATCCGGGCCAAAGAGGTATTCCACTCGCTATCAATCATCGACATACCCTCCAGCGGTCATCTGATGGAGGGCACTATCGGCAATGAACCTTAATGAAATCTGAAGCGTTGCTAAGGAAGGTGTTCGCCCCGTAGGGTGTGCTGCGCGCACCAGGCGATTTCTGCGTGTACACCCGGTGCGCGCAGCACACCCTACCTGAGTTGGCGCCTGCGGTCGGGAAACAAAAAACCCCGCACGAGGCGGGGCTTTTCTTTATTGCGTTACACCGCTATCAAGCGCGTTGCGACAGGTCCATCAACTCCCGATTGGCCACGGCATACATGGCGTAGTCGGTGCCGGTGGCGGCACGCAGTTCGCCGAGCATGGCCTTCCAGCGGTCGACCATCGGCCGGTGCTGTTCCAGCCACAGGCCGGTGCGTTCTTCCATGTCTGCCGGGGCGTCGGTCATTTGCAGCACCGATACGGTGATAACCCGCTGTTGCCAATCCAGGTCGTCGCGGAAGGCTTCCCGCGCCAGGGCTTGCCAGTTGTTTTCCACCGGCAGGCTGGTGATCTGTTGCAGGTACCACGACAGCTCCAACGCACCCCCCACAGCGAAGTACGCCGCGGCAACCTGGGCCGGGTCTTGGCCGGTGATGTCGGCGGCTTCGATGATCGGCAGCAAGGTGTACAGGTGGCTAGTACCGGCCACGACGCGGGCCAGTTCTTCCGGTACGCCTTGTTCGACGTAACCTTGGAACTTGGCCAGCCATTGCTCCCGTGCCGGACCTTCGAGCAGGCCGTCGAGTTGCTTGGCCAGCGCTTCCAGGCGCGGGGCGAAGTGGCCGACGTCGCGGGCAGCGTCCAGTTCGTTACGACGGCTACGCAGGAACCAGCGCGTGGCACGGCGGCCCAGGCGCATCAGCTCGTCCATCAGCTGCAGTTGCAGGTCGGCGGGCACTTTATAGTCCAGTGCTTCGATCTGCGCCCACCAGTACGGCAGCCGGAACACGTCGCGCACAATCACATAAGCACCGGCCACATTGGCCGCGCTCATGCCGGTGGACTCTTTCAGGCGCTGCACAAAGGTGATGCCCATGTGGTTAACCAGGTCGTTGGCGATCTGGTTGCTGATGATTTCCCGTTTCAGGCGGTGACGGCGCATGGCGTCGCCGAACTTCTTCGCCAACAGCGGCGGGAAGGCGGTTTCCATTTCGCGGGCCAGGTAGTCGTCGTCTGGCACCAGCGAGGTCAGCAGCGATTCCTTGAGGTCGATTTTGCTGTAGGAGATCAGCACCGACAGCTCCGGCCGGGTCAGGCCGTGGCCATTGGACACACGCTCAGCCAACTGCTCGTCGGTGGGCAAAAACTCCATGGCACGGTCGAGTTTGCCGGCGCTTTCCAGGGCGGCTATCAGGCGTTTGTATTCGCCGATGCTGCCACGGGCGCGGCGCTGGGCCAGCGACAGGGCCTGGGTTTGCTTGTAGTTGTTGCCCAACACCAGGCTGCCGACTGCATCGGTCATTTCCGCCAGCAGCTTGTTGCGCTGCTTGCCGGTCATATCGCCAGCGGCAACGATCTCGTTCAGCAAGATCTTGATGTTTACTTCATGGTCGGAGCAGTCCACACCACCAGCGTTGTCGATAAAGTCAGTGTTGCTGGCGCCGCCATTGAGGCCGTATTCCACCCGACCCAATTGGGTCATGCCGAGGTTACCGCCCTCGCCCACCACTTTGGCGCGCAACTCACGGCCGTCAACGCGCAAGGCGTCGTTGGCTTTGTCGCCGACATCCACATGGCTTTCGCTGCTGGCTTTCACGTAGGTGCCGATACCGCCGTTCCACAGCAGATCAACCGGTGCTTTCAGCAAGGCGTTGAGCAGTTCGGTCGGCGGCAGTTTGTCGGCGCTGATGTCGAAGCGCTCTTTCATTTCCGGGCTGATGGCGATGCTTTTGGCGCTACGCAGGAACAGACCACCACCCTTGGAAATCAGCGAGGCGTCGTAATCGGCCCAACTGGAACGCGGCAGGTCGAACAGGCGTTGGCGTTCAACAAAGCTCTTCGCCGCATCCGGGTTCGGGTCAATAAAGATATGCAGGTGGTTAAAGGCCGCGACCATTTGCAGTTTGTCCGACAGCAGCAGGCCGTTACCAAACACGTCGCCGGCCATGTCGCCGATGCCGATTACGGTGGTGAGGTCTTTTTGCACGTCGATACCGCGTTCGCGGAAGTGACGCTGCACCGACACCCAGCCGCCTTTGGCGGTGATGCCCATGCCTTTGTGGTCGTAACCTGCCGAGCCGCCGGAGGCGAACGCATCGCCCAGCCAGAAGCCGTATTCGCCGGCAATACCGTTAGCGATATCGGAGAACGTGGCGGTGCCTTTGTCGGCAGCCACTACCAGGTACGGGTCGTCTTCATCGTGACGTACGACGTTTTGCGGCGGTACCACTTCGCCTTCTTTCAGGTTGTCGGTGATATCCAACAAGCCAGAAATAAAGATGCGGTAGCAAGCAATGCCCTCGGCCAGCACTTCATCACGGCTGCCGCCAATCGGCATACGGCGTGGCACAAAACCACCCTTAGCGCCCACCGGCACGATCACCGCGTTTTTCACCTGTTGCGCCTTTACCAGGCCCAACACTTCGGTGCGGTAGTCCTCTTCACGGTCCGACCAGCGCAAACCGCCACGGGCCACTTTGCCACCGCGCAGATGCACGCCTTCCACCCGTGGTGAATAGACGAAGATCTCAAACATCGGCACCGGCTTGGGCAAGTCGGCGATGGTGCGCGAGTGGAACTTGAAGCTGAAGTACGGCTTGTTCTGGCCGTTGCTGTCGGTCTGGTAGAAGTTAGTGCGCAGCGTGGCTTTGATCAGGTCCAGGTAGCGGCGCAAGATGCGGTCTTCGTTCAGTACCGCGACGTCATCCAGGGCAGTCAGAATCGCCTGCTCCAGACGCAGCTGTTTATCCGCCAAATCATCGGCAGTCAGTTTGCGCGCCAGGTAGAAGCGGGTTTTAAACAGACGCACCAGCTCTTTGGCGATGTCGACGTGGTTCAGCAGCGCGCTGGCGATATAGCTGAGGTCGAAGCCCAGGCGAATTTGCTTGAGGTAACGGGCATAGGCACGCAGCAGGGCCACATCACGCCACGGCATGGCCGCAGTCAGCACCAAACGGTTAAAGGCGTCGTTCTCGGCGGCGCCGCCAACAATCTGCACAAAGGCGTCTTGCAGGGTGTCGTTGAGTTGCTGGATATCCAGGTCCAGGCCTTCGGCGTACGTGAAGGCAAAGTCGTGAATCCAGAACTCGCGGCCGTTTTGGTGATGCAGGCGATAGGGGAATTCACCCAGCACGCGCAGGCCAAGGTTTTCCAGAATCGGCAGCACGTCGGACAAGGCCAGCGGCGTATCGGCGTGGTACAGCTTGCAATGCAGCTCCTGGCCACCGGCGCTTAGCGGTTGGTAGAAGCTCATCACCAGCGGCCGCTCTTCCGACAGGCTCAGCAGGTGCTGCATATCCACCACCGCCGAATGCGGGGCGAAACGCTCGCGGTAACCGGCCGGGAAGCTTTTCGGGAAGTCGGCCAGCACGCGAGTGCCCTTGGCCTCGCCCAGGCTTTCCACCACAAGACCTGCGTAATCGTCTTTCCACGAACGGCAGGCTTGCACCACCTCACGCTCGATTTGCGCTTGGTCGATATTCAGCTTGGTTTTCGGGTCGATGCGCAGAATGAACTGCACGCGGGCCAGCACCGATTCCGAGAAGTAGGTCCAGAACTCGCAGTCTGTGGCCTGCAAACGGTCGACCAATACTTGCTGGATGCGGATGCGGCTTTCGGTGGAATACACATCGCGCGGCACATAGGCCAGGGCATACACAAAACGGCCATAGGGGTCGGCACGCAGGAACAGGCGAATCTTGTTGCGTTCCTGAATCTGCACAATGGCCAGCGAGGTGTTGTACAGCTCATCCACCGGGGTTTGGAACAGGTCATCGCGCGGCAGAACTTCCAGCACCTTGACCAGCTCTTTGCCCAAATGGCCTTGCGCGGTAAAGCCGGAACGCTGCTCGACTTCCGCCACTTTGCGGCGGATATACGGAATATTGCGCACGCTTTCGCTATAGGCGATGGAGGTGTAAATGCCCATAAACCGGCATTCCTTGACCACCTTACCCTTGGCGTCCAACTCACGGATGGAGACGAAATCCGGATAGGCCGGGCGATGCACACGGCTTGGTTGCGCGGCCTTGGCAAACGACAGCAGCACCGGCTCGCGCAGGTAGTTCACCGCGTAGTCTTCAATATGCAGATCGGCGTTGGAAAGGCCGGTGCGCAGGCGCTTGGACAGGCCCAGCAAGGTCGACTCGTCATAGGTGATGTGGCCGCCCTCGGCCTCATCGGAAACGGTGAACTCTTCATAGCCGAGGAAGGTGAAACGGTTGTCCATCAACCATTCCAGAAACACTTTGATTTCCGCCAGCTCGGCGCCATCAACCTTGAGCTTGGCCTTGCCCAGCCAGGCCAGCAGCTCGGTGACTTTATTGCGCATGGGTTGGAAGTCGGCGACGGTAATGCGCACTTCTTCCAGCACTTCGAGAATGGCGTTTTCCAGCGTGCGCATATCGGTGGCGTTGGCGCTGCGATCAATCTCGAGAAAGATCAGCGACTCTTGCAGCACGTCTTTGCCAGTGGTGCCCTTGGGCAGCACTTCTTGCAGCTCGCCCTTCTTATTGCGGCGGGTACTGATCACGCTGTTTTGCAGGGTGTGGATGCTGTAACCGCGGCGGTTCAGCTCCATGCGAACCGAATCAACCAGAAACGGCACGTCGGGGTGCAGTACTTCCACAGCGGTGTGGGTGGACTGCCAACCATGTTTTTCGTAATCGGGGTTAAACACGCGTACTTGCGGCTTGGCGCTATCAAAGCGCTCCAACAGA
>LNAP01006441.1_pt1 | contig 35782 bp, 33 predicted proteins | sample 602601 | NCBI WGS metagenome assembly LNAP01 (sample SAMN02440304, study PRJNA202911) | soil metagenome | biome: Subtropical and temperate rainforests or woodlands; isolation source: soil samples (1 kg each in a 20% v/v slurry with milli Q water) were... ... | reverse complement strand
TCCGTCGCAATTCGGAGACCGGTGCCGTGGAATGCAAAACCCACAAATCGGCCATCGAACTGAACGAAGCGCTGCACGCTCACAACTAAGCAGAGCGTCGAACGATCACCAGGCCTGTAGGAGCGAAGCTTGCTCCTACAGGTTCAGGCGTACACCCGCCCATGTTTAACAGGGCTCGATAGCATGATGATTGCCTCTCCCTGGCGCGCCGATTTTCCGGCCATCGCCGCACTGCAACGGCAAGACCAGACGTATCTGGACAACGCCGCCACCACGCAAAAACCTCAAGCCCTGCTGGATGCCCTGGCGCATTACTACGCCAACGGCGCGGCCAACGTGCATCGGGCGCAACACCTGCCCGGCGCCCACGCCACCCAGGCGTTCGAGGCCAGCCGCAGCAAAGTCGCCCATTGGCTCAATGCCGGCGATTGCGGGCAGATCATCTTTACCCACGGCGCAACGTCTGCGCTGAACCTCCTGGCTTATGGCCTGGAACATCTTTTTAATTCGGGCGATGAAGTGGTCATCAGCGCCCTGGAGCATCACGCCAACCTGTTGCCATGGCAGCAACTGGCCCACCGTTGCGACCTGAAGCTGGTGATCCTGCCACTGGACGCCGACGGTTTGATCGACCTTGATGCCGCCGCGCAGTTGATCGGTCCGCGAACCCGTTTGCTGGCGGTCAGTCAGCTGTCCAACGTACTTGGCGCCTGGCAGCCGTTGCCCGCCCTCTTGACGATGGCCAAGGCGCATAACGCCTTGACCGTGGTCGATGGCGCGCAAGGCGTGGTTCATGGTCGGCATGACGTGCAGGCGCTGGGTTGCGACTTCTATGTGTTAAGCTCTACGGCCCCGATGGACTGGGCGTGCTGTTCGGTCGCAATGAATCGCTTGAGCAGCTGCGCCATTGGCAGTTCGGCGGTGAAATGGTGCTGGATGCCGATTACCACAGCGCACGGTTCCGCCCGGCGCCACTGGGTTTTGAGGCAGGTACGCCGCCGATTGCCGGGGTGATTGGTTTGGGCGCGACGCTGGATTATCTTGCGGGGCTTGATCAGGACGCGGTTTGCGCCCATGAAGCAGCGCTGCATGACTATTTGCTCAAAGGCCTTGAAGCGCGCAACGGCATTCGGTTGCTGGGCAAGCCGCAACTGGCGCTGGCCAGTTTTGTCGTCGAGGGTGTGCATAACTCTGATCTGGCGCATTTGTTGACCGAACAGGGGATCGCGGTGCGCGCCGGTCATCACTGCGCCATGCCGTTGCTGAAAAGCTTTGAATTGGCCGGGGCGATTCGGGTGTCGTTGGCGTTGTACAACGATTCCGAAGATCTGGAACGGTTCTTTGAAGCGCTGGATCAGGCGCTGGAGTTGTTGCGATGAACTTGCCTGCCGATGCGGTTGCGGCGCTGGAGGTTTTTCAGAATGCTGCCGGTTGGGAACAACGGGCGCGGCTGTTGATGCAGTGGGGCGACCGTCTGCCCGCCTTGAGCGATGTGGATAAAGTCGAGGCCAACCGCGTGCATGGCTGTGAAAGTCAGGTGTGGCTGATGGGCGCGCTGGATGACGGTCACTGGCAATTTGCCGCGAGCAGCGATGCGCGGTTGATTCGTGGGTTGGTGGCGTTGCTGCTGGCCCGGGTTAACGGGTTGTCAGCGGTTGAGTTGCAGCAGGTGGATCTGCCGGATTGGTTCAATCAGTTGGGGCTGAGCAGACAGCTGTCGCCGTCGCGCAGTAATGGCCTGAATGCCGTGCTACAGCGGATGCGTGAACTGGCCGCCTGACCGATCGTTCCCACGCTCTGCGTGGGAATGCCTCAAGGGACGCTCCGCGTTCCAGCTCCTGAAAGGGACGCGGAGCGTCCCGGGCTGCATTCCCACGCAGAGCGTGGGAACGATCAGGTTAGGCCGGTTTGATGCGATCGGCGGGGCGACGTACCCCGGCAACAATCTTATCCACAGCCTTGGTCGCCGCGACCATGCCAAACGTCGCCGTCACCATCATCACCGCACCAAATCCTCCGGCGCAGTCGAGCTTCACACCGTCACCGACAAAACTCTTCTGCAAGCAAATGCTGCCATCCGGTTTCGGGTAGCGCAGTTGTTCGGTGGAAAACACACACGGCACGCTGTAATGGCGGGTCACGGTGCGTGAGAAGTTGTAGTCCCGGCGCAAGGTCGAGCGCACTTTCGACGCTAACGGATCATTGAAGGTCCGGTTCAAATCGCACACCTGAATCAATGTCGGATCAATCTGCCCGCCCGCACCACCAGTGGTGATGATCTGGATCTTGCGGCGCTTGCACCAGGCGATCAGCGCCGCCTTGGCATTCACGCTGTCGATGCAATCGATCACGCAGTCGATGTTCGGCGTGATGTACTCGGCCATGGTTTCCCGGGTGACGAAGTCCGCCACCGCATGCACGGTGCAGTCCGGGTTGATCCCGCGCAGGCGCTCGGCCATTACCTCGACCTTGGGTTTGCCGACGGTGCTGTCCAGCGCATGCAACTGACGGTTGGCGTTGCTGACGCAAACGTCGTCCAGGTCAAACAGCGAAATCTCGCCCACGCCACAACGGGCGACGGCTTCAGCCGCCCAAGAACCGACGCCACCGACGCCGACGATCGCCACATGGGCCGCGCGCAAACGCTCCAGGCCTTCGATGCCATACAAACGGGCGATGCCTGCAAACCGCGGATCTTCTGTACTCATGACCATTACCCCAAAAACCGGCGCGCATTATAGGGCCGTCAGCGGGCAAGAGCACCTTTGGGCTATGGACGGCAGTCTTGAGGGCTTCAATTGACGACAAATTTATTGGAATTGAGCTGCAGCGCCCAGGTCAAAGAACTTAAGTCGACTTGGATTGCCCAACGTCCGGCCTTTCCCTGTCCGCTGTACGGTCAGTGAACGCCCGGTGTAGGATGCGCGCCCCCAGCCTCTTGGCAATCGGCCGCCGACCGTTCCTTCGTTCAGCAGCTCCTGGAACCTGAAATAGCTATGTCATCGCGTAAATTTGGACTCAACCTGGTCGTGGTGCTCGCCATCGCAGCCTTGTTTACCGGCTTCTGGGCGCTGATCAATCGCCCGGTCACCGCCCCCAACTGGCCTGAACAGATCTCCGGCTTTTCGTACTCGCCGTTCCAGCAAGGGCAGTACCCGCAAAAAGAGCAATACCCGACCGACGATGAAATGCGTCGCGATCTGGAGATCATGAGCAAGCTGACGGACAACATCCGTACTTACTCGGTCGATGGCAGCCTGGGTGATATTCCCAGGCTCGCCGAAGAGTTCGGTTTGCGCGTGACGCTGGGTATCTGGATCAGCCCGGACCTTGAACGCAACGAGCGTGAAATCCTGCGCGCCATCGACCTGGCCAAGACCTCCCGTAGCGTGGTTCGTGTAGTGGTCGGTAACGAGGCGATTTTTCGTAAGGAAATTACCGCCGCCGAACTGAGCGTGATCCTTGATCGCGTCCGCGCGGCCGTGAAAGTACCGGTGACGACCTCCGAGCAATGGCACATCTGGAAAGATAACCCGAGCCTGGCCAAGCACGTCGACCTGATCGCCGCCCACGTCCTGCCGTACTGGGAACATGTGCCGATGGAGCAGTCCGGACAGTTCGTCCTCGACCGCGCCCGCGACCTGAAAAAGATGTTCCCGAAAAAACCGCTGCTGCTGTCGGAAGTCGGCTGGCCGAGCAACGGCCGTATGCGCGGTGGCGCCGACGCGTCGCCGGCAGACCAGGCGATTTATCTGCGGACCTTGGTCAACAAGCTCAATCGCCAGGGTTTCAACTACTTCGTGATCGAAGCCTTTGACCAGCCGTGGAAGGCCAGTGACGAAGGTTCCGTGGGCGCTTACTGGGGCGTGTTCAACGCCGCACGCCAGCAGAAATTCAACTTTGAAGGCCCGGTCGTCGCGATCCCGCAATGGCGCGTGCTGGCCATCGGTTCGGTAGTGTTGGCATTGCTGTCCCTGACCCTGCTGATGATCGACGGCTCGGCCTTGCGTCAGCGTGGCCGCACCTTCCTGACCTTCATCGCGTTCCTCTGTGGTTCGGTGCTGGTGTGGATCGGTTACGACTACAGCCAGCAATACAGCACTTGGTTCAGCCTGACGGTGGGCTTCTTGCTTGCCCTCGGCGCACTCGGGGTGTTTATCGTGCTGCTGACCGAGGCCCATGAACTGGCCGAAGCGGTCTGGACCCACAAACGCCGGCGCGAATTCCTGCCGGTGGTCGGCGATTCGGACTACCGACCGAAAGTATCCTACAACGAGCCGCCGGAGATGGTCAAACAGACCCTCAACGCCCTGGCCAACCTCGACTATCCGGACTTCGAAGTCCTGATCATCGACAACAACACCAAGGACCCGGCGGTCTGGGAACCGGTGCGCGACTATTGCGAAACCCTCGGCCCGCGCTTCAAGTTCTTCCACGTCGCGCCATTGGCCGGCTTCAAGGGTGGCGCGCTGAATTACCTGATTCCGCACACTGCGAAGGATGCCGAAGTGATTGCGGTGATCGACTCGGACTACTGCGTCGACCCGAACTGGCTCAAGCACATGGTGCCGCACTTCGCCGACCCGAAAATCGCTGTGGTGCAGTCGCCACAGGATTACCGCGACCAGAACGAAAGCACCTTCAAGAAGCTCTGCTACGCGGAATACAAAGGTTTCTTCCACATCGGCATGGTCACCCGTAACGACCGTGACGCGATCATTCAGCACGGCACCATGACCATGACCCGACGCTCGGTGCTCGAGGAACTGGGCTGGGCCGACTGGTGCATCTGTGAAGACGCCGAGTTGGGTCTGCGCGTGTTCGAAAAAGGCTTGTCAGCGGCACCAGCTACGGCAAAGGCCTGATGCCCGATACCTTTATCGACTTCAAGAAACAGCGTTTCCGCTGGGCTTACGGTGCGATTCAGATCATCAAGCGTCACACCGCCAGCCTGCTGCGCGGCAAGGACACCGAGCTGACCCGTGGCCAGCGTTACCACTTCCTCGCGGGCTGGTTGCCGTGGGTCGCGGATGGCATGAACATCTTCTTCACCGTCGGCGCCCTGTTGTGGTCGGCGGCGATGATCATCGTGCCGCAGCGGGTCGATCCACCGTTGCTGATTTTCGCGATCCCGCCATTGGCGCTGTTCGTGTTCAAGGTGGGCAAGATCATCTTCCTTTACCGTCGCGCCGTTGGCGTGAACCTGAAGGATGCGTTCTGCGCGGCGCTGGCAGGGCTGGCGTTGTCGCACACCATCGCCAAAGCGGTGCTGTACGGCTTCTTCACCAGCAGCATTCCGTTCTTCCGCACCCCGAAAAACGCCGATAACCACGGCTTCTGGGTGGCGATTTCGGAGGCTCGCGAAGAAATGTTCATCATGCTGCTGCTGTGGAGCGCGGCGCTGGGGATTTTCCTGGTGAACGGCCTGCCGAGCAACGACATGCGCTTCTGGGTGACGATGTTGCTGGTGCAGTCGCTGCCGTACCTGGCGGCGCTGATCATGGCGTTCTTGTCTTCGCTGCCGAAACCGGCGGTCGAGGGCGAGACGGCTCCGGCGGTCTAAATCGTTCCAGATGCACTAAACGGCGGCCAATGGCCGCCGTTTTGCTTTAAGATAACCGCCATTTTGCAGGCCTTGGCGTGAATCCATCCCTGTGGGAGCGAGCCTGCTCGCGATGGCAATGTAACAATCACAGTTTATGTTGACTGCCACACCGCCATCGCCAGCAGGCTGGCTCCCACATTTAGTTAGTCCGCGCCCATATTCAAGTTTTTCGGAGTTTCCCATGACGGCCCACGCCCTTCAACTCGCCATCGACCTGATCCGCCGTCCGTCCGTGACGCCGGTCGACGCCGATTGCCAGAAGCAGATGATGCAGCGCCTGGGCGATGCCGGTTTTATGCTGGAACCCATGCGCATCGAAGATGTGGATAACTTCTGGGCGACCCACGGCAAACACGACGGTCCGGTACTGTGCTTCGCCGGTCACACCGACGTAGTGCCGACCGGCCCGGTGACCGCCTGGCAGATCGATCCGTTCAACGCGGTGATCGACGAACACGGCATGCTCTGCGGTCGCGGCGCGGCGGACATGAAAGGCAGCCTCGCTTCCATGACCGTGGCGGCCGAGCGCTTCGTCACCGACTACCCGGATCACAAGGGCAAGGTCGCTTTCCTGATCACCAGCGACGAAGAAGGCCCGGCGCACCACGGCACCAAAGCGGTGATCGAGCGCCTCGCCGCCCGCAAGGAGCGTCTGGACTGGTGCATCGTCGGCGAACCGTCGAGCACCACCCTGGTGGGCGATGTGGTCAAGAACGGCCGTCGCGGCTCCCTTGGCGCCAAATTGACCGTGCGCGGCGTGCAGGGTCACGTGGCCTATCCGCACCTGGCGAAGAACCCGATCCACCTCGCCGCCCCGGCGCTGGCCGAACTGGCCGCCGAGCACTGGGACCACGGCAACGATTTCTTCCCGCCGACCAGCTTCCAGATCTCCAACGTGAACTCCGGCACTGGCGCGACCAACGTGATCCCGGGCGACCTGGTGGCGGTATTCAACTTCCGCTTCTCCACCGAATCCACGGTTGAAGGCCTGCAAAAACGCGTCGCCGACATCCTCGACAAGCATGGCCTGGACTGGCACATCGACTGGGCGCTGTCCGGCCTGCCGTTCCTCACCGAACCGGGGGCATTGCTGGATGCCGTCGCGTCGAGCATCAAGGACATCACCGGGCGCGAAACCAAAGCTTCCACCAGTGGCGGCACCTCCGACGGGCGCTTCATCGCGACCATGGGTACGCAGGTGGTTGAACTGGGCCCGGTCAACGCGACGATCCATCAGGTCAACGAGCGCGTGCTGGCTGCCGACCTCGATGTGCTGACCGAAATCTACTACCAGACCCTGATCAAGTTGCTCGCCTGATGCTCGCCTGCCCGATCTGCGCGGTGGACAACGGCGTGGCCTGCCCCGCCGGGCATCGTTTCGACCGTGCGCGCCAGGGTTACCTGAACCTGTTGCCGGTGCAGCACAAGAACAGCCGCGACCCTGGGGATAACCTGGCGATGGTCGAGGCCCGCCGCGATTTTTTGAATGCCGGCCATTACGCGCCGGTGGCCAAGCGTCTGGCTGAACTGGCAGCGCAATACGCACCGCAGCGCTGGCTGGACATCGGTTGTGGCGAGGGTTACTACACCGCGCAAATCGCCGAGGCTTTGCCGAATGCCGACGGTTACGCGCTGGACATCTCCCGGGAAGCGGTCAAACGCGCCTGCAAACGCAACCCGCAACTGACGTGGTTGATCGCCAGCATGGCGCGGGTACCGTTGGCCTCCGGCAGCTGCCAGTTTCTCGCCAGCGTGTTCAGCCCGCTGGACTGGGAGGAAGCCAAGCGCCTGCTCAGCCCCGGCGGCGGTTTGATGAAAGTCGGGCCGACCAGCGGCCATCTGATGGAATTGCGCGAGCGTCTGTACGACGAAGTGCGTGAATACACCGACGACAAGCATCTGGCTTTGGTGCCTGAAGGCATGACGCTGCAACACAGTGAAACCCTGGAGTTCAAACTGACGCTGGAAAAGGGTCAGGACCGTGCAAACCTGTTGGCCATGACACCCCACGGCTGGCGCGCCAGTGCCGAACGCCGGGCGGCGGTGATCGAACAGGTCGAGCCGTTCGAGGTCACTGTTTCGATGCGCTACGATTACTTCGTACTTCAATAATTTTTAATTTTTTGGTCTTCGGCATTTGCCATCCGCGAATGGATTTTTCAGACCCGCAGTGAGGACATCCATGCGCCAACCCGATATCGAGATTTACCTGAAAGACGCCGACGTCGACTACAAGGCCGTCGCGGCCTGGCTCGGCACTGCTTTGGGCCCATGCACCGACTGGGTCCAGAAAGGCCAGACCTACAAGTGCAAGGCCGGCAATGTGTCGGTCACCTGGCTGCCGAAAGCCGTGGGCAAATGGAACAGCCTGTTCCTGGACAGCGACCAGACCCCGTGGGAAGACGACATCGCCTGCGCCCGCGCAGCGTTTGCCGCGCTGAACGTCGAAGTGCGTTGCGCACCGGGTAGCTGGGTCGAGGAAGAAGGTGAAGAGACAGCGGATCGCTGGATGCGCATCAGCGCCGATGGTGAAGAAGAAATCACCTGGAAAACTGTCTAAAAGCAACGCCGATCAACTGTGGGAGCGGGCTTGCTCGCGAATGCGGTGTGTCAGTCAGAGTTGATATCGACTGACACACCGCATTCGCGAGCAAGCCCGCTCCCACACTGGTTTTGGGTGATCTGAAGATCGGGTTTACAAGCCTACAACGTCCTCAGCCTGCAAACCCTTCTCGCCAGTCACCACGCCGTATTCCACCTGCTGGCCTTCAGCCAACGAGCGGTGCCCCTCGCCGCGGATCGCGCGGTAGTGCACGAACACGTCCACCCCGTCCTCGCGCTGAATGAAGCCATAACCTTTGGCGTCGTTGAACCACTTCACATTGCCGGTTTCGCGCGTAGCCATGTCAGTACCCCCTTGTTTTTATTTTGAACGGCCGAGTATATGACAGTCGTCAAAACTCTCAACTCAACTTTACTTAGCTGCTTTTTTGCCGATTTTCGGCGAATACGGCACACTATCGGCCGCCCAAGCGATTGCTTGGTTTTGTTCACTCATGCAGAAGCCGTATGACCCGTTCCCCGTTCCGCCGTCTTGTGTTTGGCACCCTGCGCCGACTGCTCTATCTCTGGGTTCGCTCGGAGACGATCAATCAGTCGTCGTTCACCCTCAACCTCGACCGCAGCCGTCCGGTGTTCTACGTCCTGCAAAATCCTTCACTGACCGACCTCGCCGTGGTCGACACCGAATGCAGCAAGGCCGGCCTGCCGCGACCGGTGCTGCCGGTATCGGTGGGTGCGTTGATAGAACCCGCCGCGTTCTTTTACCTGACGCCGGAGCCTGACTGGCTTGGCCGCCAGGACAAACGCGGCGCGCCGCCGACCCTCACCCGCCTGGTCAGCGCCCTCAGCCAGAACGCCGCCGAAGATGCGCAGATCATTCCGGTCAGCGTGTTCTGGGGCCAGTCGCCGGACAGCGAATCGAGCCCGTGGAAGCTGCTCTTCGCCGATAGCTGGGCGGTCACCGGGCGTTTGCGTCGGTTGCTGAGCATCATTGTGCTGGGGCGCAAGACCCGCGTTCAGTTCTCCGCGCCGATCCATTTGCGCGAGCTGATCGACCACAACAAAGGCCACGAGCGCACCGTGCGCATGGCCCAGCGAATTCTGCGGGTGCACTTCCGCAACCTGAAAGCCGCGGTGATCGGCCCGGACATTTCCCACCGCCGCAACCTGGTCAAAGGCCTGCTCAATCAGCCCTTGGTCAAGCAAGCGATCCTCGACGAAGCCGAGCGTGAAAACATCTCCCCGGAGAAAGCCAAGGCCCAGGCCCTGCGCTATGGCAACGAGATCGCCTCCGACTACACCTACACCGCGATCCGCTTTCTGGAAGTGGTGCTGAGCTGGTTCTGGAACAAGATCTACGACGGGATCAAGGTCAACCATATCGAAGGCGTGCAGAAGGTCGCCCAGGGTCACGAAGTGATCTATGTGCCGTGCCATCGCAGCCACATCGACTACCTGCTGCTGTCCTATCTGCTGTTCCGCAACGGCCTGACCCCGCCGCACATTGCCGCCGGGATCAACCTCAACATGCCAGTGATCGGCAGCCTGCTGCGCCGTGGCGGTGCGTTCTTCATGCGCCGCACCTTCAAGGGCAACCCGCTCTACACCTCAGTGTTCAACGAATACCTGCACACCCTGTTTACCAAAGGCTTCCCGGTGGAGTACTTCGTCGAGGGTGGCCGTTCGCGCACCGGGCGCATGCTGCAACCGAAAACCGGCATGCTGGCGATCACCCTGCGCAGCTTCCTGCGTTCGTCACGGATGCCGATCGTTTTCATCCCGGTCTACATCGGTTACGAGCGTGTGCTGGAAGGCCGGACCTACCTTGGCGAACTGCGTGGCGCGACCAAGAAGAAAGAATCGATTTTCGACATCTTCAAAGTCATCGGCGCGCTCAAGCAGCGCTTCGGCCAGGTCGCGGTGAACTTCGGCGAGCCGATCAAACTGGCGGAATTCCTAGACAGCGAGCAGCCGGACTGGCGTCAACAGGAACTCGGTCCGCAATTCAAACCGGCCTGGCTCAACGAAACCACCAACCGCCTCGGCGAGAAAGTCGCGCAACACCTGAACGAGGCGGCGGCAATCAACCCGGTCAACCTGGTGGCCCTGGCGCTACTGTCCACCAGCCGTCTCGCGCTGGATGATCGTGCGATGGCGCGCGTCCTCGATCTGTACCTGGCACTGCTGCGCAAGGTCCCGTATTCGCCGCACACCACGTTGCCCGAAGGTAACGGCCGCGCGTTGATCGAGCATGTGAAGGACATGGATTTGCTGTCCGAGCAGAGCGATGCCCTGGGCAAGATTTTGTATCTGGACGAACAAAACGCCGTCCTGATGACCTACTACCGCAACAATGTTTTGCACATCTTCGCCTTGCCGGCGCTGCTGGCGAGCTTCTTCCAGAGCGCCTCGCGCATGAGCCGCGAACAGATCCTGCGCTACACCCGCGCGCTGTATCCGTACCTGCAATCGGAGCTGTTCATTCGCTGGTCGCTGGACGAACTGGATGCGGTGATCGATCAATGGCTCGAAGCCTTCGTCGAGCAAGGTCTGCTTCGCTTCGAGAACGACGTCTACCTGCGGCCGGCGCCGAGCTCGCGGCATTTCGTGCTGCTGACCCTGCTGTCGAAAAGCATCGCCCAGACCCTGCAACGCTTCTACATGACGGTCTCGCTGCTGCTCAACAGCGGTCAGAACAGCATCAGCGCCGAAGAGCTGGAAGACTTGTGCACGGTCATGGCCCAGCGCCTGTCGATCCTCCATGGCCTCAACGCCCCGGAGTTTTTCGACAAGAGCCTGTTCCGCCACTTCATCCAGACTCTGCTCGACCTCGACGTGCTCAAGCGCGACGAAGCCGGCAAGCTGAGCTATCACGAACTGCTCGGCGAACTGGCCGAAGGTGCGGCCAAGCGAGTGCTGCCCGCGGAGATTCGCTTGTCGATTCGTCAAGTTGCGTTGCATCGCAGTGAAGATGCGGCGGATCAAGTTTAGTTGAGATTAGCTGTAACTTTCTGACAATGATTATAAGAACAAGGATGTTTTTATAATCACCCAGTTATGAATTAATAAAGACCCTCTACAACTAATCCCGATACGGATATCGCGATGAACCCATTAGAAAACACCACCCCACATGTAACCCTCACCTTTAGTTTGCCTGAAGACTATCTGCCGCCCAGCGGGGGCGAAGGCGAAACTTATATAAGCGTTCATACCGCAAACTCTTCCACCCCCATCAAAGTGGCGCAATCTCGTGAACCCGTACTGCGCAGTGGGCGCTGGAACTTTTACTTTGCACACAACTATTCCGATGTCAGCGTTAAATACCTTGTCACCGTCAACATGACCCACAACGGCGCTCCACTGCTGATTGACCTGGACTACTTCGTGATCGTCCACCGTGCGCCGCACCGACAAACCCTTCACCTTAGCCCCATCGGCCGCCTCTATCTCCAGGCACAGGAACCTCGGGCAGTACAACCTGAACACGCAGTGACTGTTGTCGCCCACGAACACGACGATACGGCTGCACAACTGACGCAAATACATATCAGCGAAAAAAAAGTGGCGGAGGCGTTTTATCTGGAATACGATCCGGACACTGTCGTACCCGGCAAGCGCTATACGCTGGCAGCCACTGAAAATGAGTACCACAATTCAATTACGGTCTATCCAGGATCCGTTGTATTGAAACCCTTTAGTAGAACCTGAAAAAAGCGTTTATCAAAAGATTCATGGGGAGAAATCACCGGGAAAATCCGTTAAATTGCCGTTGGCGTTCGTCTACTTCGGGCGCCTACGACAGGGATTCAACTCATGAAAAAACTCTCGCTTCTAGGGCTTACTGCTCTACTCGCTGCCTGCCAATCAATACAACCTGCTGCGAAAACCAGCCTCAATGGCGAAGTGTTCTACCTGCAACGCATCGCCCTGCCGCCGAGTGCGACCTTAAGCGTCAGCTTGCAGGACGTTTCCCTGGCCGACGCGCCCGCCGTGGTCCTCGACGAACACAAAGGCCCGGTCAAAGGCCAGGTGCCGCTGCCGTTTCATCTGAGTTACGATCCAACGCAGGTCAAACCGGGCCATCGTTATTCGGTCAGCGCACGGATCGAAGTGAATGGCGAACTGATGTTCATCACCACCGAACATCACGCCGTTCAGCTGGATGGCAGCGATCCGCAGCCACTGAAAATCCGCGTCGATGCCGCCCGCTAACTTTCTATTTTGAACAAGGAAGCTGCCATGTTCCGTCCTACCCTTCGCTTCGCCGGCCTGTGCGCAGGCTTGATGATCTCCGCCAGCGCCCTGGCACTGTCGCTCAACGACCTGTCCCAACAAGACGCCACCGGCGGCCTCAAGGATGCCCTGACCCAAGGTGCGCAACTGGCCGTGAAACAACTCGGCACGCCGGGCGGCTTCAGCAACAACCCGGACGTGAAAATCGAATTGCCGGGCAAACTGGGCAAAGTCGCCAGCAAGATGAAACAGTTCGGCATGGGCGCCCAGGTCGATCAGCTGGAAACCAGCATGAACAAAGCGGCTGAAACCGCGGTGACGCAAGCCCAGCCGATCCTGGTGGACGCGGTGAAGAAGATGAGCGTGGAGGACGCCAAGGGCATTCTCAGCGGCGGCAAGGACTCGGCCACGCAGTACCTGAGCAAAACCAGCCGCGAACAGATCCGCGTCAAGTTCCTGCCGATCGTCAAGCAAGCCACCGACCAGGTGGGCCTGGCCAAGCAGTACAACTCGTTCGCCGGGCAAGCCGCGACGCTGGGTGTGGTGGATGCGAAGAACGCCAACATCGAAAGCTACGTGACCGAGCAGGCGTTGAACGGTTTGTTCGAAATGATTGGTAAACAGGAAGAAACCATTCGCCAGAATCCTGCGGCGGCAGCGACCAGTTTGGCGAAGAAGGTGTTTGGCACCCTCTAGTACTCTCTCCCGCTGATCATTCACACGCTCTGCGTGGGAATGATCAGAACGGGGTTGTGTTTTGAACCCGCAGAAAGAACACCCACTCGCGTCCCATCTTCCTTTTCTCAAACACCTCCAGCTCGACCAGGCCATTCAATGTGGCCGACGCGGTGTTGTAGGAACAGCCCAGGTTCTCCTTCAAATTGACCGCCGTAAACTCCTTGGCCATTCCACTCTTGGCCACCTGGAATACGGCTCGTTGCTTCTCGGTCAATCGGTCTAACAAACCGGATTCCAACAACCAACGATCAAAGCTTTCGGCATACGCCAGACTTTTCCGATAAGCATCGGTAAAACCGCTGGCAGCCCGCAAGATGACCGAACACTGGAAGTCGATGAAATAAGTCAGATCGAGGTCATCAGCCTCAGTGTTCAGATACGACCGTCCGTATTTCACCGGCGCACTGCGCAGCAAAATGCTGATCGCAATGTAGCGAAAGGCAGAGAAGTCATTCTTGAACATGAACCAATAAAACAGCGCCCGCGCCACCCGGCCGTTGCCATCACGAAAAGGATGCTCATAGCCCAGAGCAAAATGCAGTGCGATGCCTTTGATCAGTGGATGAAGGTAATCCTTTTGATCGGGATCGTTGTGGGGCTGATTGATCCACGTCGACAGCACCCGCAATCGTGACGCCAGCCCTGCGGCGGGCGGCGGTGTATGCACGGTGTTTCCCTCACCGTCCTGCACCACCACATCATCGTTGCCCCTGAACTCCCCCGGCGAATATTGCGTGTCATCAATGCCCTCGACACCCACCCGGTGCATGGCTGAAATCAGTTCGGCACTCAGGGCGTCATAACGCTTTTCCCAGGCGAAATTCATCATCTTGTAGTTGCCGATCACCATTCGCTCATCCGGTGTGCGCGGCAGGCGATTGCGCTTGAGCATGTCCTTGGCCACCCGCGTGGTGGTCGCTGCGCCTTCGAGCTGACTGCTGCTGATGGCTTCGTCTTCGATCAAGTCATTCAACAGGTAGCTGAAATGCGCATGCTCACCGATCTGACTGGTCATGTACTCCAGCGCGGCCGTCGTGGCTTTTCGATCGACAGCGGAAATAGCTTTCTGCGCGAGCGGAGTGAGCACGAAGTTGCCCCATTGAAGCGGCTCGCCCAAAGGCAAAAGACTTGAGTACTGCGCAGTCCGTGCTTTCTTCACCAACGCCCAGCACAGATTCGAATCCAGCCCCGGCGCCCAGCGGTAGCGCAATTCATCGAACGGCAGATAACGCCCCTGGTCGTCCATCGGCTTGAGCAAGCCGAGGTAATCCGAGAGGCGTTCCTTGTGGGGCGACTTCCCCAACAGGTCGAATACCGGGTCGGTCCTTCCCCTAAAAATGGGCGGCTTTTTCATTATTGTTGTCTCAAACACTCGTAAAACCGAGTTTTGAGTACAGCATTCCGATCCCTTTGACTCAATATCGGAAGATTCTGAAACAACTGTAGGAGCAAAGCTTGCTCGCGATGGCTGCACCTCGATCGGCCATTGGAACCGAGGCGCCTGCATCGCGAGCAAGCTTTGCTCCTACAGAGGTTTAGGCTGGGTCCTTTTTGATTCGGAACCACGCCGCATACAGCGCCGGCAGAAACAGCAACGTCAGCGCCGTCGCGACAATCAACCCGCCCATGATCGCCACCGCCATCGGACCGAAGAACACGCTGCGCGACAGCGGAATCATCGCCAGCACCGCCGCGAGAGCAGTCAACACAATCGGCCGGAAACGCCGCACCGTGGCTTCAATAATTGCCTGCCAGGGCTTGAGCCCGGAAGCGATATCCTGCTCGATCTGGTCAACCAGAATCACCGAGTTACGCATGATCATCCCGGACAGCGCGATGGTGCCGAGCATGGCAACGAAACCGAACGGCTGACGGAACACCATCAGGAACATGGTCACACCGATCAACCCCAACGGCGCCGTCAGAAACACCATCACCGTGCGTGAGAAACTGCGCAGTTGCAGCATCAGTAACGTCAGCACCACCACGATGAAAAGCGGCACACCGGCCTTCACCGAATTCTGCCCGCGAGCCGAGTCCTCCACCGTACCGCCGACATCCAGCAAATACCCGTCCGGCAGTTCGGCGCGAATCGGATCGAGGGTCGGCATGATCTGCTTCACCAGCGTCGCCGGTTGTTCCTTGCCGTAGATGTCGGCGCGGACCGTCACGTTCGGCAAGCGGTTGCGGTGCCAGATGATGCCTTCTTCGAAACCGTATTCCAGGGTCGCGACTTGCGACAGTGCAACACTGCGACCATTGTCGGTCGGCACCGCCAGGCTTGGCAGCAGCGACAGTTCGGTGCGTTCGTGCAACGTGCCGCGCAACAGAATCTCGATCAACTCGTTGTCTTCACGGTACTGGCTGACGCTGGAACCGGTCAGCGAGCTTTGCAGGAACCTCGACAGGTTCGCAGTGCTCACGCCAAGCGCCCGGGCGCGGTCCTGATCGACGTTCAGATAAACGACTTTGCTTGGCTCTTCCCAATCCAGATGGACGTTGACCACGTGCGGGTTCTCGCGAACCTTGGCCGCGACTTTACGGGCCAGCGCGCGAACTTCCTCGATGTGCTCACCGGTGACCCGGAACTGCACCGGATAGCCAACCGGAGGCCCGTTCTCCAGACGTGTCACCCGCGCGCGCAGGGCCGGGAATTGTTCCTTGAGGGCTTCGATCAGCCAGGTGCGCAGGACTTCGCGCTCTTCGATGGTTTTGGCCAGGACAACAAACTGCGCAAAGCTCGCGGCAGGAAGTTGTTGATCCAGGGGCAGGTAAAAACGTGGCGAACCGGTGCCGACGTACGCGACATAGTTGTCGATACCGGCGTGATCCTTGAGCAGGGCTTCGAGTCGTTTGACCTCATCGCGGGTGTTGCTCAACGAAGCGCCTTCCGCCAGCTTCAGATCGACCATCAATTCCAGACGACCCGACGCAGGGAAGAACTGTTGCGGCACGAAGCGAAACAGGATGACAGAACCGATAAACAACACCGCCGTCAGGACAATGACCGTCTTGCGCCGCCGTACGCACCACTCCACCAGGCGCCTGACGCGCTGATAGAACGGCGTGCCATAAGGGTCGGGCTGGCCATTGCCGGTGCCATGTTTGGCGGCATGAATCTTCGCCAGATCCGGCAGGAGTTTTTCCCCCAGATAAGGCACAAACACAACCGCGGCCACCCACGAGGCCAGCAACGCGATGGTCACCACCTGGAAGATCGAACGGGTGTATTCACCCGTGCCCGATTGCGCAGTGGCAATCGGCAGGAAGCCGGCAGCGGTGATCAGCGTACCGGTGAGCATCGGGAATGCGGTGCTGGTCCAGGCGTAGCTGGCTGCCTTGATGCGGTCGAAGCCCTGCTCCATTTTGATCGCCATCATTTCCACGGCGATGATCGCGTCGTCCACCAACAAACCCAGCGCCAGTACCAACGCCCCCAGGGAAATTTTGTGCAGGCCGATTCCCAGGTAATACATGCAGGCGAACGTCATCGCCAATACCAAAGGAATCGCCAGCGCAACCACCATGCCGGTGCGCACGCCGAGGGAGAAGAAACTCACCAGCAGGACGATTGCCAGCGCTTCCACCAGCACCTGAACAAATTCGCCGACACTGCTTTTCACGGCGGCGGGCTGGTCGGAGACCTTGCGCAGCTGCATACCGGCAGGAAGGTTTTTCTGGATTCGGTCGAACTCGATTTCCAGTGCCTTGCCCAGCACCAGAATGTCGCCACCGTCCTTCATGGCAACGGCCAGGCCAATGGCGTTTTCCGCCATGAAGCGCATGCTCGGCGCTGGGGGATCGTTGAAACCCCGCCGCACATCCGCCACATCGGCGATGCGGAACGTACGATCACCGACGCGGATCGGGAAGCTCTTGATCTCTTCGACCGTCTGAAAATTCCCCGAGACGCGTAGCTGCAATCGCTCGCTGGAGGTCTCGAAGAACCCGGCGGTGGACACCGCGTTCTGCTCTTCAAGGGCCTGCTGCACCGCCGACAAAGGCAGGCCGAGGGTGGCGAGTTTGACGTTGGAGAGTTCGATCCAGACTTTCTCGTCCTGCAACCCGAGCAGATCGACCTTGCCCACATCCTTGACCCGTTGCAGCTGAATCTGCACACGGTCGGCGTAGTCCTTGAGCACCGCGTAATCAAAACCATCGCCGGTCAGGGCGTAGATATTGCCAAACGTCGTGCCGAACTCATCATTGAAGAATGGCCCCTGGATGCCCGGTGGCAGGGTGTGACGAATGTCGTTGATCTTCTTGCGAACCTGGTACCAGAGGTCCGGGATTTCCACCGAATGCATGGAATCACGGGCAACGAACGTCACTTGGGATTCGCCCGGACGGGAGAACGAAACGATGCGTTCGTACTCGCCGGTTTCCATCAGTTTCTTTTCAATACGCTCGGTGACCTGGCGCGACACTTCCTGCGCCGTGGCCCCTGGCCAGATGGTCCGAATCACCATGGCCTTGAAGGTGAACGGCGGGTCTTCACTTTGGCCGAGCTTGGTGTAGGACAGTGCCAGCAAGAGCATCAGGAACAGTACGATCTGGCGATTGCGCAGCGCCCATTCGGAAAGATTGAAACCCATCGGGGATTACTCCTTGTCCGCCAGATTGACCACGCGGTTGGAGCGATCCACCGGACGCACCTGCTGCCCTTCCAGCAGCACATGGACGCCAGCGGCCACCACCCAGTCGCTGGCGCTCAGTCCTTCGAGTACCGGGACGGTTTTCTCGCCGAAGGCACCGACCCGTACCGGGGTTTTCTTCAGGGTGTTGTTGGCATTGACGACCCAGACGTAGGTCGCGCCGTTTTCCGCAGTCAGCGCGGAAAGCGGCACCGACAGCGGCACCACATCGGAGGTCTGAACGAACACCCGGGCACTCTGGCCGAGTTCGGCAGGCACCTTGCCGGCAGTGAAGGCGATGCGGGCGGCAAAGGTGCGCGATTTTGGGTCGGCAGCGGGCGACAGCTCACGGATGCGCCCGGCGAAACGTTGGTCGGGTTGGGTCCAGAGTTCCACCGACACTGGCTGACCGACCTTGAAGCGGCCAAAGCTTTGCTCCGGCAAGCTGATCAACACTTCGCGCTCGCCATCGGTGGCGAGGGTAAATACGGTTTGCCCCGCCGCCACGACTTGCCCGACTTCAACCGAGCGTTTCGCCACCACACCATCCTGCGGCGCACGCAGCACCGCGTAACTGGCCTGGTTGGTCGAGACGTTGAATTCGGCTTTGATTTGCTTGAGGCGTGCTTCACCGGATCGGTAAAGGTTTTCGGCATTGTCGTACTGCGAACGGCTGACCATCTGACGTTCCATCAGGGTCTTGTAGCGGTCACGTTCGGCGCGCACCAGGCTCAGGTTGGCCTCGGCAGCGGCGACCTGGGCGCGAGTGGCTTCCAGTTGCAGGCGCACGTCCTGAGGATCGAGCTCCGCCAGAGGCTGGTCGGCCTTGACCCGCTGCCCCTCTTCGACCAGTCGTCGACTGACCTTACCGCCAATGCGAAACGCCAACTCCGGCTCATACCGTGCCCGGACTTCACCGGGGAAACTCTCCATCGCCTGGGATGACGGCTCTGGCTGCACGACCATGGCCGGACGAACGGTGACTTGAGGCGCCTCTTCGTGACCACACGCAGACAATAAAAACGCCAGGCTGACTGGCAACGCGAGGGGCAAGGCATAGCGGAACATGGTGAAGGACCTTTCGCTAATGGTGCTTGGAATAATTATACTGGGCGGTATGTTATTAATAGCAAACTCACCAGTCCAGTATTAAAAGCGAAGAATGTCGAACAATCTCCCAGCACCCAACGGTCCGGGCCGTCCCAAGGATCTGGCCAAGCGCCAGGCAATCCTCGATGCGGCGAAAATTCTGTTTCTGAGCAAGGGTTATGCGAATACCAGCATGGACGCCGTCGCGGCCGAGGCCGGTGTGTCGAAGCTGACGGTCTACAGCCATTTCAACGACAAGGAGACGCTGTTCTCCGCCGCCGTGATGGCCAAGTGCGAAGAGCAATTGCCGACGCTGTTTTTCGAATTGCCGGACGGCGTTGCCGTAGAAACGGTGCTGTTGAACATCGCGCGCGGCTTTCATCAGCTGATCAACAGCGACGAATCGGTCAACCTGCATCGGCTGATGATGACGCTGGGCAGCCAGGACCCGAAACTATCGCTGATCTTCTTCGAGGCCGGACCTGAGCGCATGCTGCAAGGCATGGAGCGGTTGCTGAGCAAGGTTGATCACAGCGGCGCGCTGAGCATCGACAAACCGCGCAATGCGGCCGAGCATTTCTTCTGCCTGCTCAAGGGGGCAGGGAATTTCAGGCTGCTTTATGGTTGTGGCGAACCGTTGATCGGGGATGCGGCCGAGAGCCATGTGCAGGAAGTGGTGGAATTGTTTATGCGGGCGTATCGGCCTGAGCAATGATCGTTCCCACGCTCTGCGTGGGAATGCAGCCCGGGACGCTCTGCGTCCCATCCAAAGCCGAACGCGGAGCGTCCGTTGAGGCATTCCCACGCAGAGCGTGGGAACGATCAGTGTTGAGTCAGGGCTTGAGCGCTTTCTTCGGATAAATGTCATACCGACTGGATTTACCGTCCAGCGCATGACTCGGCTTCGGCCCTTCAATGCAGGGCGCCTTGCGCGGGCGCTTGACCACCACCCGATGGCTGGCCAACGCCAACGCCGCTTCGAGCAGTGCAGGCGCATCCGGGTCATCGCCTACCAGCGGCCGGAACAGGCGCATTTCCTTCTTCACCAAGGCCGTTTTCTCACGATGGGGAAACATCGGGTCGAGGTAAATCACCTGTGGCGGCTCGCCTTCCCAATTGCGCATCACCTCGATCGAATTGCCCTTGAGCAAGCGCATCCGCGCCACGATCGGCGCCACCTCAAAGTCTTCCGCGCCGCGCGCCAGGCCATCTTCAAGCAACGCGCCAATCAGCGGCTGACGCTCGATCAGGCTCATCTCGCAGCCCAGGCTCGCCAGCACGAACGCATCTTTGCCCAGCCCCGCCGTGGCATCCAGCACGCGCGGACGCACGCCTTGGGCAACCCCGACAGCCTTGGCGATCATCTGACCGCTGCCGCCACCGTACAACCGACGATGGGCCGCACCGCCCTCGACAAAGTCCACCCGCACCGGTCCCGGCGCGTCCGGGCCCAGTTGCTGCAGCTGCAACCCCTGGTCGCCGACCTGCAAGGCGAACTCACCGTCATCCACCTGCATCGGCAAACCCAGGCGCTCGGCCCATTGTTCGGCCTGTGGCTGAAAAGTCGCGGCCAGGGCCTCGACATGGATGCGGCAGGCCGCAGGTTGCTCAGCTCAAAAAATTAATGATCGGCAAAAACGGCCGATAACAAAACTATCGAGCATTTTGCCAGAGCTGAGCGTCGACCGAGAGAAATGTCAGACATTCAACGCACATCGATAGGCTACATCTCGCCCCACGGCGATTTTGGCCTGCGAAACTCCCAAGCACTGAGCGGCGTCAGTCACCTGTGGCAGGATTTCTTTGCCCAGGCCCTGGCCGATCAGTCGGGCGATGTCGTACCGGCTTCTCTCAACTTTCCACCGGTCGATCTCGACAGCCCGGTCGAACCCACCGTTGGCAGCGAACTGCTGGCGCACATCATTTCCCAACGCGAATGCGATGTGAAAGAAACCGAGGTCCGCCCGCCCGAGCCACTGTTCCTGCCGATTGCCGAGTTCGAAATGGAGCTGGCCGACAAACCTTTCCCACCGTTCCCGCCGCAAGAAATCGTCGCTCAGCAGAAACAACAGGACTTCGAAAGCAGTTGGGTCCGCCCGATCGTGCTCACCGCAGGTCAGCCTGTGCCGCAAGCAGGTCCGGCGCCACAACCGCGTGCGCTGCACCTGCCAATCGCCGAATTCGAACTCGATCTGCTGGACAAGCCCTTCCCGCCGTTCTCGCCCGAAGAGCTGGTGGAACAACAGAAACAACTCGATTTCGATAACGGCTGGGCTCGCCCGATCGTCCTGCAAAACCTGCGCATCGCCGCCTGACTTTCAATAACAAGCCCTCAGCGACACACCCACCACGGCCCGACATCCACATGAAAGTGATTGCGGTGGGCGGCGTTGTAATCCGGACTCAAGACCACACTGAACATGTCGCAGGCGCCATCGCGGACCTGACGTAAAAACCGCGCGTCCTGATTATCCTTCGACCAATCCTTGAGCACGTTGATGGTGCGGCCATCGGCCAAGCGAAAACCGGCGATATCCAGCGCATCGGCACTGGCATGCTGGCTGCGCCTGCCGTTCTCGCGGCTGTAGACGTTGCGACAGGCAAAGCTGCCGAGATGGTCGACTCGCGTGACCGCTTGGCCGTAGACCGCTTGTGCGGCGGGTTGCAGGGCGTGGTGTTCGAACAGGGCGAACGACACCGCCAGGCGGCAACTGGCGAGGAAACTGCTGCTCAGCGCCACCTCGCCGCCCTGCACACGCAAGGTGTTGAGCAACGGGCACGTCGCATCGGGGCTGTCGGCCTGATGGGTTACGCGTAATCCGGAGCTGCTCAGGGCTTGATCGCACAACTGCTGATCATTGCGCAGGCGCATCAGTTTGTAGCGGGTCAGAAAATTGGGCGCGGCCTTCACGTCCAGCGGTGCCCAGGGATTCCACTGCGCCGGCACTGAGACCCAGCCACGCCAGACGCTCACGGCCGCCATGCCGATGATCAACAGCATCAACAGCAGCCACCACCGAAACCGCATCGTCAGCCTTTGAACAATTTATTGGCCTGGGCGTACGGCATGGAACGCGACGTGAAGCCGAAGGTGCCCGACGTCTTGATCTCTTCGGCCGCGCGGAAAAACTCGCCGTAGGCGGCCAAGGCCAGTGCCGAACCGACGCTGATGCGTTTGACGCCCATTTCGCTCAACTGCTCGACCGTCAATTTCAGTCCGCCAGACATCAACACATTGACCGGTTTCGGCGCCACCGCGCGAACCACCGCCAACACCTCTTCAGCACTGCGCAGCCCCGGCGCATAAAGCACGTCGGCACCCGCCTCGGAAAATGCCTGCAAGCGGCGAATGGTATCGGCGAGATCAGGATTGCCGTGCAAAAAGTTTTCCGCTCGGGCTGTGAGCATGAACGGGAACGGCAAGCTACGAGCGGCGGCCACGGCAGCCTCAATGCGCGCGACGGCGTGCTCAAAACAGTAGATCGGCGCTTCTTCACGGCCGGTGGCATCTTCGATAGAGCCGCCGACCGCCCCGGCCTCTGCCGCACGCAAAATGCTCTGTGCGCATTCGGCGGGATCGTCAGCGAAGCCGTTTTCCAGGTCGACGGCGACGGGCAGATCAGTTGCCGCCACAATCGCCCGAACGTTTGCCAGGGTGTCGTCCAGCGTCAGCCCGCCATCGGGGCGGGCGTTGGAAAAAGCGTATCCGGCGCTGGTAGTCGCCAGCGCTTCGAAACCAAGGCTGGCGAGCATCTTCGCCGAGCCGGCATCCCACGGGTTGGGAATGACAAAAGCCCCCGCGCGTTCGTGCAGTGCTTTGAACGCTTGGGCTCGAAGGGTTTGCGCATCCATTGGCAGGCTCCTGAAAAAGACAAGGAATCCGCTTCAGAGCAGGCCAAGTTGCTCGGCAGCGGGCTCTCTGTATAGCTCAGGCAGCGGCGGCAGGCCAGGTAAACGCAGCATCAGTTTTGCGTGAAAACGTTGCGCCAGTTTGGCGGCCAGCAAATTGTCGGCGGTGTGCAGGAAGATATAGGGCGTACGCCCCTCTTCGATCCACACGGCGATTTTCTCGACCCACGGCATCAGGAACGGATCGTTGGCCTCGAGCTGCGGATGGCCGATGAAACGCACCTGCGGACATTGCGTGAAGGCGGCCGGACGGGGTGGCACCCGGGGCTTTTTCGATTGGGCATGTAGTACCGAGGGATCGGTCGATGTGCAGCTGAACAACGCGCGGGGATCGAGGCAGATACGCTCGACACCGCGATCCAATAGCAGGCGATTGAGCATTCTCTCGGCATCGCCCTTGGCGAAGAACTCGTCATGTCGCACTTCAACCGCCAAAGGCCGGTCCACCGCATCAATAAAACCGGCAAGTTCCGACAGTCGCTGCGGCGTGAAGCTTTTCGACAGTTGCAGCCACAGCGGTGAAACCCGTTCGCCGAGGGGGCTGAGCAATTGCAGGAAGGTTTCGGCAGCGGCCAATTGTTCGCGCAGGTCACCGCTGTGGCTGATGTCACCGGGGAACTTGGCAGTGAAGCGAAAGTGTTCGGGCATGGTCTCGGCCCAACGCTGCACGGTGGTCGCAGCCGGGCTCGCGTAGAAGGTCGTATTGCCTTCCACGGCGTTGAAAACCTGGGAATAGAGATTCAGAAATTCGGTGGGTTTTGCGTCTTGCGGATACAGGTAATCGCGCCAGGCGTTTTCACTCCAGGACGGACAGCCCAGGTAGTAAGGCAACTGCATCAGATGTACAGGTCGAGGCCCAGCACATCCGAATCCCAATCGACAAAACCGGCGGTGCTCAGGTAGCTGGCCAGGGCCTTGGCGACACTGCTGCTCATGGCACGGTGATAAAGCATGTCTTGTTGACGGGCGGGGAGATTACTCAAGCGTTGCGCAGAAGCCTTGGCGGCGCGGGCGGCCATTTGCTCTTCGGATGGAATTTCCAGCTCGCCGTCGATATCGACGTAGTCGTCATCCGCCACGGGGCCTTTGCGAGGCTTGCGCTTGATGGGGTAGGACTGAGAGGGAACGCCGTCTATACGCATGAGTACATGTCCGGTATCAATGATGGCAGTTTAGTGGCGCATAGCCCGCTTCGCAAACCGCCGAGTGATAACTAGAACACAGAAAATGGAAAAGGTTTAAAAGCTGGGGGATATAAAACGACGATTGGCTGCGTTGGTACACATTGTGGCGAGGGAGCTTGCTCCCGCTCGGCTGCGAAGCAGTCGTAAAATCAGACGGCGGGGGTGTACTTGCCTACGATTGGGGCCGCTTCGCAGCCCAGCGGGAGCAAGCTCCCTCGCCACAAAAGCAATGCGGATTATCGTGCTTTGGGCGTCGCGACTTTATCGCGCAAGTACACCGGCTGAGCCTCATCAGCCACGATCGCCTCACCCCGCGCCCAGGCAAAACGTGCCAGGGTCAGCAGGTCCTCAGCGTGAGGCAACATGCCCGCATCCTGCCCGGTCAGGCTGACCGCGATTCGCTCGGCATAACCCCAGCCAGTGCCGGCGCCAAACCACTCACCGCTGGCGTCAGCCGGCAACGCGGCCACTTCCGGCGACAGCACTGCCTCATTGCCGACCAGGCGCATCTCCCCCGCCGTTTCGCGATAGCAACCCCAATACACTTCGTCCATGCGCGCATCGATGGCGGCCGCGACCTGGCTCACGCCATGTTCGCGATAGGCCCGCTGCGCCAACACGGCCAGGTTCGACACCGGCAATACCGGGCGATCCAGCGCAAACGCCAGCCCCTGCACCACGCCGATGGCGATCCGCACGCCGGTGAACGCCCCCGGACCACGGCCGAAAGCGATGGCATCGACCGCTTGCAGGGTGGTCCCGGCATCCGCCAGCAACTGCTGGATCATCGGCAGCAGCTTCTGCGCATGCAGGCGTGGGATCACCTCGTAATGGCTCGTGACTTTGCCGTCATGCAGCAAGGCAACGGAGCAAGCTTCAGTCGCGGTGTCCAGGGCCAGCAAGGTGCTCATCGATGTTTCCGTAAGAGAGGTCAGAAAAAAGTGCGCCAGTATAAACAACTACGGCCCGCAAGCGGGCCGTAGAAGATAAAGCGTTTTTTCAGCGCAGTGCTTCAAGCACCTTGCCGGTGATCGCTTCAACCGAGCCGACACCTTCGATGTGACTGTACTTCGGTTTGCCCTGAGCAGCAGACAACTGCTGGTAGAACTTCACCAGTGGCTCGGTTTGAGCGTGGTAAACCGAGAGACGGTGACGCACGGTTTCTTCGGTATCGTCCTTGCGTTGCACAAGCTCTTCACCGGTGATGTCGTCTTTACCGGCGGTTTTCGGCGGGTTGTAGACGATGTGGTACACGCGACCGCTGGCCTCGTGAACGCGACGACCGGCGATACGCTGGACGATGTCTTCGTCCTTGACGTCGATTTCCACAACGTGGTCCAGCTCGACGCCGGCCTTCACCAGGGCTTCAGCCTGAGGAATGGTGCGCGGGAAACCGTCGAACAGGAAACCGTTGGCGCAATCCGCCTGGCTGATGCGTTCCTTGACCAGATTGATGATCAGGTCATCGGAAACCAGGCCACCGCTGTCCATCACGCTCTTGGCGATCAGGCCCAGCTCGGTGCCGGCCTTGACCGCGGCACGCAGCATGTCGCCGGTGGAGATTTGCGGGATGCCGAACTTTTCGGTGATGAACTTTGCCTGAGTACCTTTACCGGCCCCGGGAGCTCCCAGCAGAATGACGCGCATCGATGTGCTCCTCAATTTTTTATATAGATAACAACGGATTCGCCAAAAACAGGGTCGTGACCGCCCAAACGGCCAAAGGCTGATCAAGATACACAGCAGGCCCGGACCACACAAGCCGCCGAAAGTCGGAGAAACCCGCGCCTCGCGTGCCCCTGCGACGGAGTACTCCAAGTCGCAACCCCATCATTAACTGTCGCCTGGCAGCACTTTCCAGCCCTGCACAAACCGGCACTCAACGCCCGCGCCGAGTGCCCGAACCCACGACAAAAACCTTAGCCGGTATTTCGCAAACCGGCGGCAATCCCCGCCACAGACACCAGCAACGCCTGTTCTACCGGGCTGCCCTGTGCCACTTCCTGCTGTCGCGAACGCGCCAGCAACTCGGCCTGCAATAGATGCAGGGGGTCGAGGTAGGTGTTGCGCAGGCGGATGAATTCGAGGGTGTCTGGGCTATGTGCCAGTAGCTGCGACTGACCGGTCAACCCCAGGACAACCGCACAGGCCTGCGACAATAGGTCGCGTAAATGTGCACCCAAAGGCAGCAGATCCGGCTCGACCAACCGCTCATCGTAGGAGCGGGCGATGTCGGCGTCGGCCTTGGCGAGGACCATTTCCAGCATGTCGATGCGCGTGCGGAAGAACGGCCATTGCTCTCGCATCTGCCCCAGCAACGCCCCTTCGCCACGCTCCAGCGCCTTGCTCAGCGCGGCTTCCCAGCCAAGCCAGGCCGGCAGCATCAGGCGTGTCTGGGTCCAACCGAAGATCCACGGAATCGCCCGCAGGCTTTCGATCCCGCCGGCGCGACGCTTGGCCGGGCGGCTGCCCAACGGCAGGCGCCCCAATTCCTGCTCGGGGGTGGACTGGCGGAAATACTCGACGAATTGCGGATTTTCCCGCACCACGGCGCGGTAAGCGCTGACACCGTCTGCCGCCAATTCATCCATCAAGTGGCGCCAGGCAGGCTCCGGTGGCGGCGGCGGAAGCAAAGTCGCCTCCAGCACGGCCGCGAGGTACAGATTGAGGTTTTGCTCGGCGATGTCCGGCAGGCCGAATTTGAAACGAATCATTTCCCCTTGCTCGGTGGTGCGGAAACGCCCCGCCACCGACCCCGGCGGTTGCGACAGAATCGCCGCGTGTGCCGGGCCGCCGCCACGGCCTACGGTGCCACCGCGACCGTGGAACAACAGCAACTCGACTTGCTGCTCGCGGCAAATATCGACCAGTCGTTCCTGCGCCCGGTACTGCGCCCAGGCCGCCGCCGTGGTGCCGGCGTCCTTGGCCGAGTCGGAGTAGCCGATCATCACTTCCTGAGGCCCTTGCAGGCGCGTGCGATAACCCGGCAGCAGCAACAGTTTTTCGATCACCGGGCCGGCGTTGTCCAGGTCGGCGAGGGTTTCGAACAGAGGCACCACGCGCATCGGTCGCAATACGCCAGACTCTTTGAGCAGCAACTGCACGGCGAGCACATCGGAAGCGGCGCCGGCCATGGAGATCACGTACGAACCGAGCGAAGCCTCCGGCGCGGCAGCGATTTCCCGGCACGTCGCCAGCACTTCAGCGGTGTCGGCGGAGGGTTTGAAGTACGCCGGCAACAGCGGCCGACGGTTGTTCAGCTCGCGCATCAGGAAGGCAATGCGTTCCTCTTCGTTCCAGTCTTCGTAGCGACCGAGGCCGAGGTAATCGGTGATTTCAGTCATCGCCGCCGAGTGCCGCGACGAGTCCTGCCGCACATCGAGACGCACCAGAAACAGGCCAAACGTCACTGCCCGGCGCAGGCAGTCAAGCAACGGCCCATCGGCGATCACGCCCATGCCGCACTCATGCAGCGACTGGTAGCAGAGCTCCAGCGGATCGAGCAGGTCGCGATTGTTTTGCAACACATCGGCGGGCGCCGGCGTCGCCGTCGTCAAGGCGGCATGCGCCCAGTTACGGGTAGCGCGCAGGCGTTCACGCAACTGTTTAAGGACGGCGCGATACGGTTCGGCACTGTCGCCGGCCTTGGCTTTGAGCGCGTCGCTGGCCTGTTGCATCGACAGTTCGGCGGCCAGGTGATCGATATCGCGCACGTACAAATCAGCAGCCATCCAGCGCGCCAGCAGCAAGACTTCGCGCGTCACGGCAGCGGTCACGTTGGGGTTGCCGTCGCGATCGCCGCCCATCCACGAAGCAAAGCGAATCGGCGCGGCCTCCAGCGGCAAATGCAGGCCAGTGGCGTCATGCAGGGCTTTATCGGCCTTGCGCAAATAGTTCGGGATTGCCTGCCACAGCGAATGCTCGATCACCGCGAACCCCCACTTGGCCTCGTCCACAGGCGTTGGGCGGGTGCGGCGGATTTCTTCGGTGTGCCAGGCTTCGGCGATCAGGCGCTGGAGCTTTGCCTGGATCTGTTCGCGCTCGGCGGTGGTCAGGTCGCGATGGTCCTGTGCCGCGAGTTGCGCGGCGATGGCGTCGTATTTCTGGATCAGCGTACGGCGCGCCACTTCGGTCGGGTGGGCGGTCAGGACCAGCTCGATTTGCAGTCGTCCCAATTGCCGCGCCAGGGATTCGGCACCATGGCCTTCGGCAAGCAGGCGCGCGAGCAATTCGGGCAGCACACGCGCTTCGAACGGCGCGGGCTGCGATTCTTCGCGGCGATGAATCAACTGATACTGCTCGGCGATATTGGCGAGGTTGAGAAACTGGTTGAACGCCCGCGCCACCGGCAACAACTCGTCTTCGCTCAACTGGTTGAGGCTGGCGCTCAGCTCGGCATCCATCGAACCGCGACGGTCCGCCTTGGCGCCCTTGCGGATCTGCTCGATCTTGTCGAGAAAACCGTCCCCGTACTGCTCACGAATGGTATTGCCCAACAGCTCACCCAACAGGTGAACGTCCTCGCGCAAGCGTGCATCAATATCGGTCATCAGCCGTTCTCCAGCGAAAAATCCGGTGTGCTTCGTGCGTTAAAGAGTGCCGCCGTAAAGCACTTCTTACAAGCACACGACGAAGGGACTTTAAACCTTGGGCGCGCAAGCTAGTCTGAAGAGTAAGCCGTACAACGGCTTTCGCCGGCCATGGCCGGACACTTACCCTGCCTGCCACGAGCTGGCGCGCCATGAGGTTTTTATGAAAATCCGCGAGCTTGCCCATCATTGGGAAGAAAACGCCAAGGGTCGCCTGACCGACACCGGCTACTCGATTCATCTGGATGTGGAGGCCGCCGCACGGCTGGCGGCAATCATCGAGATGTACCCCAAACGGCATCCCGAAGAACTGCTCGGCGAACTGATCGGCGCTGCGCTGGAAGAGCTGGAAAAGAGCTTTCCATACGTGAAGGGCTCGACCATCGTGGCCACCGATGAAGAAGGCGATCCACTGTACGAAGAAAGCGAGCACGCATTAGGAAAAACTCAAGATCTATTGAAAGCCGCGTAGAACGTGGGTTAGCGATCATTTCAGCGAACCTTGAGTGGTAACGACAGTCACAGATTTACGAACACCTCTAGCCAAGCCGGAGATACCCCATGGACACCTTCAAGACCATGCTCAGCAACTGGGAAAACAAGGCTCACGAAACCTCGAAGCTTGTTGAAATCACACTGACCATTCGCCAACAAGACCTAGTGAAAATCAAGGCGTTTGCGGAAGCCTATGGCCTAGATCAAAGCATCATCACGGAAGGTCTGATTCACTCTGCTATAAAAGAAGCGGAAACAGCCATGCCCTACGTCAAAGGGTCTGAGGTGATCCGAGTTGAGGAAGGTGAAGAGGTTTATGCAGATATCGGCAAGACACCTGCATTTGTCGAAGCGGAGATTAAGATTTTTAAATCTATGAACACTCAGCAGGAATAACCCTTATCAGTCTGGATTTTGGGCGGCTTCGGCTTCGGCTTCGGCTTCGGCTTCGGCTTCGGCAGCGTCCTTCTCTTCCTTTTGAATTTTTTTCAATTCCCTGAGATATAATGGTTCATAAGACATAAATTTACTCATTCGTAGTTTGTTCAGGGCCGTCGTTTCTGAAAGCTCTTTCAAAGCCTCAAATGTTTTAATGAAAATATCTCTGTATATCAAAGCATCGTCTTGGTTAGAGAACGAAGTATTGCCGAGCTTGAGTAACAATCGAGCATGAAAACTAAAAGCCTGATCATTCAAGGCTACAAAATAATTATAGAAATCATTAGCATCTTTGCTAGCAAGCCCCTTGATAATCTCATAGCTATTATTAGGATTTTCAAATGCAGCCTGCATAAACTCAGAAAAGCTACCTTTGAACACCAAACTATCAAAGAAACCTTCTAAAGACTGTCTGACATAGGAATTAGAAGGCCATTGAATGATATCGTCTATATCAGTAACACCATGCCTTGGATAAACCTCAGAAAAGAATTTATCAATCACTGGCTGTATTTCAGCATCCCGACCAAGGCCATAATATAGAAAAGCAACCGAATCAAGGTCTTCTAAGGAAAACTTGTCAAGACCTACCTTAATGGCGTTTTCAAATGCTAATAGAACCTCAGACTCGTTATCCTGAAATGATGAATTATAAATCCTCCAAGCATCACGAAGCAGAGCCACGTCCTTATTGTGTCGAATTTCCCGCTCAATTTCCTCTACAACCTTCTTTATCAAATCTTCATCAGCGTAGCCTTTTTTCACAAGATTTATGATAGCTAAATCAAATTCACTGCATCTTATGAAACCATACTCTTGAAGAAACGTAGTTTTTTCGGCTTCTGTTCTTATAGCCTCATCATCTTCATTTGTAGAATCAGAATCGGGTAAAGGAGTACGCCGGAACTGACCATGAGCAATGATAAAGTCTAGATCGACCTTTGAAGCGTCACCACCATACTTAGCTAAAATAGCCAATGGCAGAACAAGTAATGCTTGTTCAATTATGTGCTCGTTGCACCCCTGCAACGTTTTCTCAATCAACCCTACAAAAAAGTCAATTTTTTTCAACAACCTTATATTGTTGATTTCGAGCTTTGTAACATTTTTAGCCAGAGTGCTGTGAAAGAAACTTCCAGAACCAAAAACAAGTTTAACCGACTCATCTATTGAGGGATTGAACGTGACCTCATAGTCAAAAACCTTCTCATGATACGAGAAAAAATCATCACTTAAGTTGTCATCATTAAGAAGCATCACAACACGGCATTTTTTGCTTTCCACCAGAAGGGAGATTAAACCAAGCACTTCCCTATCATGCAAACCTGAACCTTTCCGCTCAAAATCGTCTAGACAGATAAGAGTGTCAGTGACACGAATGAATTGAAGGCTTTCAACCATAGGCCCAATGCCTTTAACGCCCAATGCTGACACATCATTGAACAACGATGAACCTTTACGCATCCATCCTGCAAATCGACCTGAAATATCTTTAAGGTTTTCTTCAAACGAGCTTTCATCAGAAGCGATATGGGCACGTTCCCGGTAAACCTTGTTTTCGTAGATTGATTTCTTCAAGTCCTTCAGGCTGTTCAGACCAAAGAGCGAAACGTAAGAATAATTACGTTTATGAAACGAGTCACGGCTTTGAAGCACAACCTGTTTCCAGAGATGTGTCTTGCCTGTACCCCAATTTCCTTTGAGAACGATAGCTCTATCTTTATCGCCCTTAACGAAATCTACAAGGGCTGACTTGACCTTACTAACCGACATTAATGCACTCCCTTGGCTTTATCATCATCCTTTATGAAATCAGGATATTTTTTAGGATGCTGGATAAGAATGTATTTTACGAACTTCTGTTTCAATGCTTCATCTAAAGCACTTTGAAAATCAGCGATGGAATGAAGAGGTGATTCATCAACAAGCAAAGATCGCCAATGAATGTTTGTGTCAGCATCAGCCATCTTGAGCAGTTTTTCCATGGCTCTATGTGCCATGTTCCCCATATCTGGACGGACGACGAAACTTTGACTGATGTACACATCGTCTACTTCTGTATTTTCTTCAATCTCGCACGTATTTAAAATCGAAAGAGTTTTAGGCGAAAACTTGTATTGTTTTTCACCATTGAAATCACGAAGATAAACGTCTTCTATTCTTGTTTTCCACGTCTCTACGCTTTCATCACTATCATGCATTTCGTCTTTTTTGAATTTTAGATAAAGACCTACACCCTCCCCTAGCTGATAATTCATGTCACCCGCTAGGAGACTCATCAAGCTATTAGATATAGCAGTGAATAAGTCGATTCGATAATTCTTATTAAATCGCTCGAACAACGAAATATCAAACAACATCCAAAGGCCGTGATACTTCCACGCAAACAAGACAGGTAGCCCAAGCATTTCACCATACTTGAGCAATTTTTCCCTGTCCTTCGCTCTGAGAGTAAGGCTTTTTTCTTGCTTAGTTTTGACCTCGATGAGAACCCTATACTGGTTATTTGCAGTGTTGAAAACGGCCAGCAAATCGGGAACCTGATAGGTTTCTCGGGAGGATTTTGGGATTTGCTGCTGATCCAGTTTATGGACAAGCGAACATTTCCCAAGCCAGCTACAGATGACGGCGAATTCATCCTCAGCCGGTAGCCCTAGGTCAAGACGCTTCACACGCTGGATGACATCTTCGGGATTCTCCCAACCACTCTGTTCAAGTGCTTCATGAAGAACGCGACTTCGATCCATTAGCATAAGCTCATCCATTTATTACGTCCTCGGCATCGCAAAGTAGCGGCATTTCATCAGGAGCGATTGAAATTACCGAATCGCTAGAATGGTTAGCCCTTCCAACACACCACAATGATTGCCAGTCTTCTTCCCTTATACTTGAAAAGAAAACAATATCGAAACACGACACTTTTTTAGACATTCTAGGAAGCGTTATATTATTGCCGAAGAAATCTATTGTTGGTGACTTGGCTATGGTTACTTCAGGCTCGTTTTCGGAGCAAAAGGTTTTGATAGCCTTACTTTCTTTAGCATCAACACGAGCAGTGAAAATATTCTCGCCATAATCGAGCTTGCGAATAACATCACCTTTGAAAAGCTGGGCGTAAAGTTCGATATATCGCTCATCCTGCTGCGTCAAGTCTAAGGTTTTCAATCTGAGCTGTTCAGGGATTTTCGAGGCAATAATTCTAGAGCACTCAGCAACCTCTACTATTTTTTTCAATCGACTAAAAATCTCAGTGTACTCACCATACGTCCCATCCCAAAGACGCATAGGTTCACCGTTAAAAACAATTTCAACTGAAATCCTAGACTTCGGATATTTTACAACGAAGTCATAGGCTCGTTTGATACGGTGATAATGCCTTAAATTATTGAACGGCTGTCCTAACCAACCGGCAACGTCGAACGTGTAGGTTGCGTCTACCTTATAGCGGTCATGAATGAAATACCGATAAGTCAAAAATCCGTCTAAAGCAGAACCTTCAATATCAAATTGTTTTGAACCCTTACCCATGAATGACTCAGTAGCAGCCAGCTCAAATTCTGCTTCATCACTGACAAAATAGATGCACGTTTCAAGGCGTCTTTTGCCGGGAGTGAGCGTTAGCACCCCCCCAACAATAACTTCATTAAGATGTTCAAATAGTTTCGATCCAACAAACTTGAAATCCTTTGTAGGTATGTGAATCGGCTCACCCACTTCAGTCATGTTTTGCCATGCCTGATCAGCAGAAGCATTGGCTTCATCATCATTAAAAACTATCTGAATTGCTGGTGCTGGGTCAGTGATCGGAATCAGCTCATGCACGACAGAACCGCTTGTAGCAGTGACGACAACCTTAAAGTTTGGATCGATACTATTTATTGATTGTTCATAGCCTTCAACGACCGCCGAGACATCAAAATTTGCCGGACTACCTGCCTTCGTAATCAGGGAGATGGTTGCTTCAAGAATCCCCGCACGAATTCTGTTCTCAGCCTCAAATGGTGCCATCGGAATAACACCAACCAGCGAAGAAACGTAGGATTGATGAACGGCCTTCATTTGTTTCAAATGAGCTACGGTATGAAAAACTTCCTCATTGTCGATCAGCTTGGAGCACGAATAGCACATCCAGATACCGTTATCGAAATGTTTTCTTTCTGCTCTAGTTTGGGTTGCGTCCCAACGCTTCGCACCCGGCCCGCTCGCAGCCGCACAAATGTGAGCAGCGACACCAATGCTATTTTTCCTGTCACCAGAATTCGTAGAGCCAATGGTGAAAACACGACAACGCGAACAGAGATTAGCCGCTCTCACACATAGCTCATACTTGGTCGTTTCAGAGAAGTCGTCACGGGTGCTCACGCTGGCCCCTTCTTCAACAACCTTCGGTGCTTTGTTCTTCCGTGGTGCCATCGTTCGTAACTCGCCATCGTGTGAGCGGAATTCTGTACAGGCGTTTTAACATCGAACGCTGGGGCACACCAAGAAATGGTGCTGGGATCGACACCCGGAAACGACCACAACCCAAGACAGAATTGGGCTACGCTTGGCTTTAATGGGCCACCTTGCCCACAAAATTCTCTATTGCTCTACCCGCTGTACGAAGACATCGGCCCAACCCCGCGTTTTCTCGCGTTGTCCCGTCGTCATTTGCATGATTTGTCTTCCGGCGAAGACAAGCAGAAGCACTGAATTCACCTCGGTAACTTGTGGGAGCGAGCCTGCTCGCGATAACGGTCTGACATTCAACATTTCTATTGACTGACACTCCGCTATCGCGAGCAGGCTCGCTCCCACAGGGGTCGCAGTCCCCTTCAACAATTGCATGTTCCCGCACCTCGAAACAGCCGGGAATACCGCTGCACATCGCCAAAGTTCCCGATTTAGAGCCTTGTCCGTTCGGTCAAAGTTTTTTCCGGCGATAGGCCATCTTCTCTGAACTTTTAAAAATTGCCTCGGGTCGTAACCAGTAACCACGCCTGGGACGGCCGTTTCAAAAGGCTTCGAAATTTGATGGTTGCGGCTCCTTGCCCAGGATGGATTTTAAGTTGTTCAGGAGTTTTTCCAATGGAGTTGAAGACCATGAAAATCAGCACTGCCACGTCCTCGTTCACCCACCTGCGCGGTCTGAAAATGGCTGCCCTGGCGATCGGGACCAGCTTCGTTCTGGCCGGTTGCGCCGGTAACCCGCCGACCGAGCAATACGCCGTGACCCAATCGGCCGTGAACAGCGCCGTCAGCGCGGGCGGTACCGAGTTCGCCGCGGTTGAAATGAAGTCCGCCCAGGACAAGCTCAAACAAGCCGAAATCGCCATGCACGACAAAAAGTATGACGAAGCCCGCATGCTCGCCGAACAGGCCGAGTGGGACGCTCGTGTTGCCGAACGCAAAGCCCAGGCGATGAAAGCCGAACAAGCGGTGAAGGACTCTCAGAAAGGGGTTCAGGAACTGCGTCAGGAAAGCCAGCGCACCGTGCAATAAGCGCCGCTACGACGTACTTCTTTCTCGACTTAAAAGGACGAAACCAACATGCGCAATCAATTGATGATCCCTGCCCTGCTGGCCGCAAGCGTTGCACTGGCTGCCTGCTCCACGCCGCCTAACGCGAACCTTGAACAGGCCCGCACCAACTACAGCGGCCTGCAAGCCAACCCGCAGGCGAGCAAAGTCGCCGCGCTGGAAACCAAGGACGCCAGCGATTACCTGGACAAGGCCGACAAGGCTTATCTGGACAAGCAGGACGAGCATACGGTCGATCAACTGGCCTACCTGACCAATCAGCGGGTTGAAGTGGCGAAGCAGACCATCGCCCTGCGCACCGCTGAAGCCAACCTGAAGAACGCTTCTGCACAACGCGCCCAGGCTCGCCTGGATGCTCGCGATGCGCAGATCAAGCAATTGCAGGACAGCCTGAACGCCAAGCAGACCGATCGCGGTACGCTGGTGACCTTCGGCGATGTGCTGTTCGCCACCGATAAGGCCGATCTGAAATCCAGCGGCCTGGTGAATATCAACAAACTGGCGCAGTTCCTTCAGGAAAACCCGGACCGCAAGGCGATTGTCGAAGGCTACACCGACAGTACCGGCACGGCTTCGCATAACCAGTCGCTGTCCGAGCGTCGCGCCGGTTCCGTGCGCATGGCGCTGGTGAAGATGGGCGTAGATCCTGCGCGCATTGTTGCCCAGGGTTACGGCATGGAATACCCGGTTGCTGAAAACAGCAGCGTCTCGGGTCGTGCGATGAACCGTCGCGTGGAAGTGACCATTTCCAACGACAACCAGCCGGTGATCCCGCGTTCGGCA
>LNAP01000749.1_pt1 | contig 35785 bp, 41 predicted proteins | sample 602601 | NCBI WGS metagenome assembly LNAP01 (sample SAMN02440304, study PRJNA202911) | soil metagenome | biome: Subtropical and temperate rainforests or woodlands; isolation source: soil samples (1 kg each in a 20% v/v slurry with milli Q water) were... ... | reverse complement strand
TCACAATCGCGAAGCTGGCAGCTGGCAGCGTAGATGGAGAAAAGCTGATGAGCGGAGCAGTGGTCACAAGGCACATAGCGGAAGAAGCTATTACCATTGCGAAGCTAGCCCCGGACAGCGTGGACGGATCGAAGCTGGTATCCGGCGCAGTGAGCGGGGAGCATGTGGCGGACGGCGTAATTACCGGAGCAAAGCTGGCAGCGGAAAGCGTGGATGGAACGAAGCTGGTGGATTGGGCAGTGAGTGAGGAGCATATCGCGGATGGCGCGGTCACTGGCGCCAAGCTAGTTCCCGGCAGCGTGGATGGAGAAAAGTTAGCGGGAGGCGCAGTAAGCGGGGAGCATATCGCGAACGGAGCGGTCACGGGAGTGAAGTTAGCGCCGGGCAGCGTGGACGGGTCGAAGCTTGTGGGTGGCGCAGTGAGCGAGGAGCATGTGGCGGACGGCGCAGTCACCAGGGTGAAGCTAGCGCCGGACAGCGTGGACGGGTCGAAATTAGTGGGTGGCGCAGTGAGCGGGGAGCATATCGCGGATGGCGCGATCACCGGTATGAAGCTAGCGCCCGGGAGCGTGGATTGCGAGAAGCTGGTGAGCAGTGCGGTGAATACCGACCACGTGACGGACGGAGCGATCACAATCTTGAAGCTAGCGGCAGGCAGCGTGGACGGAGATAGACTGCTGAGCGGAGCAGTTCGGGCAAGGCATATCGCGGACGGAGCGATCACGGGAGCGAAGCTGGCGCCAGGCAGCGTGGACGGGTCGAAGCTGGTGAGTGGCACAGTAAACGAGGAACATGTGGCGGAAGGCGCGATCACGGGAGCGAAGTTAGCGCCAGGCAGCGTGGACGGGTCGAAGCTGGCGGACTGGTCAGTGAGTGAGGAGCATGTAGCCGACGGAGCGGTCACTGGCGCCAAGCTAGCGCCCGGCAGCGTGAATGGAGCGAAGTTAGCAAGTGGTGCAGTGAGTGAGGAGCATGTCGCGGATGGCGCAATCAATGGAGCTAAACTAGCTCCTGGCAGTGTGGATGGAAAGAAGTTAGCGGGCGGTGCAGTAAGCGTGGGACATATCGCGGATGGTGCGATCACGATCACAAAAATTGCCCCCGGCAGCGTAGACAGTGCGAAGCTTGTCAGTGGGGCAGTGAACGCTAAGCATGTAGCGGACGGCGCAATCACGCTCACGAAGTTAGCTGCAGGCAGCGTGGACAGTGCAAAGCTGGTAGGCGGAGCAGTGAGCGGGAATCACATAGCGGACGGAGCGATCACGATCACGAAGCTTGCACCCGGCAGTGTGGATAGCGAGAAGCTGGTGAGCAGTGCGGTGAATACCGACCACGTGACGGACGGAGCGATCACGATCACGAAGTTAGCGGCCGACAGCGTGGACGGCGAAAAGCTGATGAGCGGCGCAGTGAGAGAGGAGCATGTTGCCGACGGAGCGATCACGGTCACGAAGCTGGCACCTGATAGTGTGGACGGGTCGAAACTGGTGAGCAGCGCAGTAAGCGAGGAGCACGTGGTAGACGGAGCGATCACGATCACGAAACTGGCGCCCGGCAGCGTGGACAACGAGAAACTGGTAAGCGGTGCAGTGAATGCTGAACATGTTGTCGACGGAGCGATCACTGGCGCCAAGCTGGCTCCCGACAGCGTGGATGGAACCAAGTTAGTCAGTGGCGCGGTAAGTGGTTGGCATGTAGCCGACGGAGCGATCACGATCACAAAGCTGGCACCTGGCAGTGTGGACGGTGAAAAGCTGGCGATTGGCGCAGTGAGTATCGAACATCTTGAGGACGGAGCGATCACGATCACGAAGCTGGCGCCCGGCAGCGTGGACAGCGAGAAGCTGGTAAGCGGTGCAGTGAATGCTGAACAAGTGGCGGACGGAGCGATTACGATTACAAAGCTGGCGCCCGGCAGCGTGGACAGAGAGAAGTTAGTGAACCAAGCAGTTAGCACGGAGCAAGTGGCGGACAGTGCGATCACTGGCGCCAAGCTGGCTCCCGGCAGTGTGGATGGCGAGAAACTGGTAAGCAGCGCAGTGAAAACTGGGCATGTGGCGGACGGAGCGATTACGCTTACAAAGCTTGCACACGGCAGCGTGGATAAAGAGAAGCTGGTAAGTGGCGCAGTGAATACAGAGCATGTGGCGGATGGAGCGATCACGATCACGAAGCTAGCACTTGGCAGCGTGGATGGCGAAAAGCTGGTGAGTGGTGCAGTGAATGCTGAACATATGGCGGACGGAGCGATCACGATCACGAAGCTGGCGCCCGGCAGTGTGGACAGCGAGAAGCTGGTAAGCGGTGCAGTGAATGCTGAACATGTTGTCGACGGAGCGATTACGATCATGAAGTTAGCGCCCGACAGCGTGGACGGCGAAAAGCTGATGAGCGGCGCAGTGAGAGAGGAGCATGTGGCGGACGGAGCGATCACGGTCACGAAGCTGGCACCTGATAGTGTGGACGGGTCGAAACTGGTGAGTAGCGCAGTAAGCGAGGAACACGTGGTCGACGGAGCGATCACGATCACGAAACTGGCGCCCGGCAGCGTGGACAACGAAAAGCTGGTAAGCGGTGCAGTGAATGCTTATAATGTTGTCGACGGAGCGATTACTAGCGCCAAGCTGGCGCCCGGCAGTGTGGACAGTGATAAGTTAGCGAGCGGCGCAGTAAACGAAGAACACATAGCGAACGGTGCTATCACTTTATCAAAACTAGCTCCTGGCAGCGTGAACGGCACGAAATTAATGAGTGGCGCGGTAGATACGGAACATGTAGCGGATAGATCGATCACGCATGCGAAGCTAGCGCCGGGCAGCGTGGACGGAACCAAATTGGTAAACGATTCTGTCCACAACGAACACATCGCGGACGGAGCAATCACAAGCAGTAAAATCAGTATAGGCTCCATCCGCCGGGAGCATCTTTCAGATGACGAAGAATGGTTAGCCCCCGGGACCATAAACCCGACAAAATTATCCTTCTCCCCTTTGCATTCTGCGGCCTCCAAGCCGGTAGCGCTGCAGCAGTTCGGATTGGCTCCATTTTATTTCCAGCTGCAGGAGGATGTTGTCGACATAAACCTTGTTTTTGAAGAAACCTATGCTGATGAACATTATGTGCTCGTTGCGACATGCAGCCATCAGGCCTGTTACCCGGTAATAAAGCAGAAATTCAAGGATTCAGCAATCGTCTCCGTAGTTCGTACTAAGTTTTTCCCTGAGGTGTTTGGGGTAATTAACTGGATTTCTGTCGGCAGCAAAGCATGATTCAAGCATCCGCTCCTAACAATGAAAAGCTTCCTAAAGCATCCGTTATTCTGGCCTTCAGAATTCCGGGTGTTTTTTGTACATAGGCGATGGCCCTATTTGGGAAAGGGCATGTTATCGGTCCAATTAGCTTTGGGTATACCCGCATATGATTTTATACAGGGGTGAGGTTTATTAAGGTCGGCATTTGAAAAGAGGAGGTCGTGGATTGAAGGAAAAAGCTGATTTACTGAGGAGACATGGTTCCCATATTCGTCGGCCCTTGGTATCCGTCATTATTCCGGCTCAAAATGAAGCGAAATCAATCGGACGAGTGGTTAAGGAAGCGAAAAAAGTTTCAAAGCGCACGGAAGTGATCGTCGTTTGCAATGGAACCAGTGACGCAACTGCGCAAATAGCGCGGCGTGCGGGAGCCAAGGTGCTGTTGTACCGGCAGGCATTAGGTCATGATGTCGGACGCGCGGTCGGAGCCCGGCTAGCTAAAGGACTTGTGCTGCTTTTTCTTGACGCCGATTTCTCCGTCCCGAGCCCCGTCTTGAAAAAATACTGCAAAGCCGTTCGAAACGGCTGCGATGTAGCGCTGAACGCCTATTCCGGTTATACCACCCGCACTTTCATCCATTCCACCTCGGAAGCCAAAAGACTTCTTAACCGGCTTCTCGGCCGCTCCGATCTGGCGGGAAGTTCTCTAACGGCGGTACCTCATGCCATGACGAGGCGCGCCGCTGAATTAATCGGTTACCCGGAACTATCCGTCCCGCCAAAGGCGCAAGTTAAAGCTATCATGGCGGGTCTGCAGGTTGAGAAAGCTGTTCATTTCAATGTTGCAAAGCTCAATCGAGTCAGAACGCGAAATAAGATGGGAAATTATGTGGAGCAACTGATTTTGGCAGATCATGCCGAAGCGATTGAATATTGGTTAGGGAAGAGCAGGTCGGAGGGTTGGCAGAATATCGAAAAGATAAGCGATTTTCATTCCCACCAGCTGCTGGAAAAAGTACCGGGGAACGCTATAAAGCCCGAGCTGTCCCTTGTGTTTCTTTATCAGGATGCTCTTCATCGGGAAAGGATTGAATCGGAGATTCAGAAAGCTCAGGCTGTCTACGAAGACATCGCGGCCGCAGAAATATGGTTTGCATTGTCCGATCTGCGTCAGCCTTATGCTGCAAGAGCAGCCGCTGCGGAAGCGGCCGAAGGTCAATTGATCCTCTTTGTCGACGGCTCATTGCCTTTTCAATATCAAACACTCATTCCCTTGCTGGCCGCATGCCGTTGTGGCGCAGACATTGCGCTGTCCTCCGTCCGTCCGTCCGGATCTATGGCCAAGCTAGGCACCGTACCCATGGCAGTCCGGTATTTGAATCGAATGATGCAACGCCGACAACTTGGATTTGCATCCTTGCTTCATGTGCCCCATGCAATGACGGCGAATGCCGTCAAGCGTATCAGTCCTGTCTACTTGGGGATTCCTCCATTGGCTCATAGTTTTGCGGTTTTACAGGGGATGAAGATTGAAGTCGCGCGACAAACACCAGCGGGTTATCCGCGCTTTTCTGCGTGGGAGGACCAGGCTGCCATCCAAGCTCATTTGGATGCGCTGGATTGGCTTCAGCATAAATATGGCGCCCGGCTGTTTTTTCAGGATACGAGCCGACGTCGTGACGCGGTTTCATCATCCGAGTGAGCGGGACTAAGCGCAAACCTATTTTATCCATATGAGGCTACCCGTCTATATCCGCTCTTGCTTGCGGTCATAGACTATTAATAGTTGACCGGGTAAAGGCGGGATGTAAAAATGACTCGAATTTCTGTTATTCTTCTGTACCGGGATACCCCTTCTACCGAGGAAAAACTTATGTTGTCGTTATGGGGAGAAGCGGATCCGTCTGTGGAGACTTTAATTGTTTCTCCGGGATCGACAGACTCGATATGCAAACAAGAAGAGGGAGTGCGCCAATGGCATATTACCTACCCGCAACGCCTGGGGTGGGGGAAGGCCAGGGCGATAGGCGGATCTTACGCCAAAGGACAAATCCTGGTTTTTTGGGATGCTTCCTTCTCCCTGCGTCCGGATCTTCTTGAGCGGATGGCCAGCTTGGTCGAGAGCGGAGTTTCGCTAGTGCTTACACACCCGGCGGAAACACGCGTAGAGAAGCTAAATAATGTATGGTTGTCAGCAATAACGTTAAATCGGATGTTAGGACGGGCTGATCTGAGGGCGGCTTCCGCCTACGCAGGCCCGTGCGCTATGGATCGGAGCGTATTGAACCTTGTCGGCAGCGAAACGCTGGCAATACCCCCCAGGGTGCTTGTCGCTTGCGTTCAAGCGGGGATGAATATCGCCTCTAAGCCTGTCAAGGGACTCCTGAGAGTGTATGCCGATCAAGCCGGCGATTCCGGCGTGATTGAGGATACGCTGGAGGCGCTGGGCTGTTGGATCCGGTATAAAGGGGTTCGGGGCGGCTTCACCGATTATAAGAGAGAGCGAAATGCCTCTAAAGGCTTAATTAGGAGGAATCGTTCATGAGAGAAGCTTATCGTAAAGGATGGCTGCGGGCGTTAGAACACCCGTCCTTGCCTCTCGGACCTGAAGGAACGGCAGCCAAAGCTGCCGGAAAGAAAAAAGGGCTGTCGAAAGCGAGGAGAAGAAGTTATCGGCTTTCTTATGCCCAAGGCATCCGTGCCAGCTGGAAGAGTCAGTTGTTGAAGCAAAATAAGAAACGAGACCTCAGCATCATCATTCCGGCGATGAACGAACAGTCCACAATCGGCAAGGTGCTTCGCCAAGCCAAACGATTGAAGCCTAGGGAAATTATCGTTGTTTGCAACGGCTCGACAGATAAAACCACGCTAATCGCTCAAGCTTACGGGTGTGTGGTGCTTAACTATGATCGGCCGTTAGGCCATGATATAGGCCGCGCTTTAGGCGCCGAGCATGCGAAAGGAGAGATCCTGCTTTTTCTTGATGCTGATTTTGCGGTAAAGGCGGAAGAATTGCTTCCCTTCGTCAGATCGATCGATAGCGGAGCGGATCTCGCTTTAAATCATCTAGAGCCGCTGCTCCCCCGCCCATCGGCTCGAGATACGATTTCCAATGTGAAGCAGTGGTTGAACGTTTCGTTGCAAAGGCCCGATCTCGGCTCTGCGTCTTTGACTGCCGTTCCCCATGCGGTGCGGCGAAGCTTTATTCAACCGTTTGGCATGAGCTGCTTATCCGTGCCCCCCAAAGCACAGTTACAGTTTCTTCAAGCCGGAGCCAAGGCGGTGTTGGCAAACTGCGTCGACGTTATTAAACCGAATCGGCTGCGCAGACATAACGGTGCTCTCGGCAAGCGGAACAAGGTGGAAGAAATGATCGTCGGAGATCATATTGAAGCGGTCGCGTGGCTGCAGGAACAGGAGGTAGGGGTGCGCGGAATAACCGAGGCTGCGGATACACAATGGTCAGCGTTATCGCCGGATGAATTGAACGTGGATAAGGTTGATACGACAACCTTATCCACGGAGGAGACAACCGGTTTACGGAGCCCATCCGAAGAATGACGGGGAGCGAACGGCGACGGATGGGCTGTGCGGCTACTCGTTCGTTCGTCCGGGCGATGCTTTATGCTACCCCCATCGAACAATGAGACCGGCATGGGCAAAGCCGCCGCCAAATCCATATAGCAGCAGAAGGTCCCCCGGCTTCACCTTGCCTTCGCGAATACCAAGATCCAAAGCGAGCGGAATCGAGGCGGCGGAAGTGTTGCCGTACTTTACGAGACTGTACAGCGCTTTATCGAAAGGGAGGCCGCTTTTCTCGCAAATCGACTCGATGATGCGCAGATTCGCGCTATGTGGAATGAACCAATCGATATCTGGGGCTTGAAGTCCGCTTGAATCAAGTAATTGTTCGACCCCTTTAGGGACCGTGCTTACTGCGAATTTATAAACCTCTCGTCCATTTTGGACGAGCTTGCCGTCTCCTTCAAGAGAGTTGCCTCCCAGTGTATTCGACAATCCCGTTCGATATAAGAATGATCCTCCCGTACCGTCGGAACCGAGGTGATGAGCTATAAAAGCGGGGACTTCTTCGTCTTTCTCCACAAGCACTGCTCCGGCGCCGTCTCCGAACAAAATGCAGGTAGTTCGATCCGAATAATCGGTAATTTTGGAAAGAGTGTCTGCGCCTACGACGAGAATCTTTCGATGCAGTCCGGAGCTGATTAAGCCGTTCGCCATATGAAGTCCATAAGTGAAGCCGGCACAGGTTGCGTTCAAGTCCAAAGCTCCTGCAGCAGCAATGCCGAAGTGAGCCTGCAGCTGGCAGGCAACGGAAGGGAAAGGGAAATCGGGCGTATGCGTGGCGACTAGAATCAGATCGACATCCTTCACAGATACCGGGTATCTGTCTATTAAGTCTTGAACAGCGGCGATGCAGAGGTGGCTCGTAAATTCGTCCTCAGCCGCTATGCGTCTTTCCCGGATCCCGGTTCGCTGAACAATCCATTCATCGTTTGTTTCCACAATGTTCTCTAGATCTGCATTGGTCAAAATTTTCTTAGGCACGCTGCTGCCAATTGCCGTTAAACGGGCTTTGGAGCTTGTGGCGTTAAATAGGGTCATCATAGATCACCTCAATAATATATAACCAAGTATTAGTATCTGGTACTAAATTTAAAATTAGCATACTACAGGTGAGGCCAAATGTCAATGGATTGCCAACAATGCCTAAATAATTACCCCTTTCATCCCGATATTGATTGTGCTACGATTTTACAGTAGATTGTCAATAAGAAGGAGCAGCAGACATGAAATTAACATCATTGCCTATAAGTCTTCGATTATTCATCTCGGCTCTATATATCCTGCCGTTTATTCTCGATACCTATAGCGATAATCTTTCCGGCGAATTAGGGTGGCTGCTCTATCTCATTATCGCTTTTCTTTTCTGTTATTACTTCGGTTTAAAAGGTGCGCTTTTTCATTTGTTACTTTCCTCCCTTATTTATTTAACAAACGAACTCATGGAGTATAAACTGAATATTTTCGACAGGGGGGATATTCTTGTTGTTCCTCTTGTTTTAGGCATTAATTTGATCTTTTCCATCGGTGCCGGACTTATATCGAATAAGCTGAAACATCATCAGCACGAACTGGAATGCGCTAACCGGCGATTGGAAGGACGGCAGAACGAAATCGATGAAATCTTTAATCATTTGGACACAACCATTTGGAGCATCGATCTTAAAACGAATAAGGTACGCATGTCTTTAGGAGTTGAAAACATTACGGGTTATACCCAAAAGGACTTTGAAGATGGTTTTTTTGTCTGGACCCAATTTGTTCCACCCGAGGATCAAAAGGCAGTAAGACAATATTTCAGTACGATCGGCAGTGAAAATACCAGAGGAATCCAGCACCGCATTATTACCCGTGACGGCAATATCAAGTGGATCGAAAGCCGCGGTAAGCCCATACTTGATCCCGACAACAAGGTAATCAGAATCATCGGGGTTATATTCGATATCACCGAAAGTAAGAATACGGAAGAGAAGTATCGATTAATGGCGGAAAATATGTCCGACCTGGTTGGAATTGTCGATCGGGACGGATTATTCAAGTACCTCTCACCCTCCCACGAAAAAGTGTTAGGGATAGAAGTCAAAAAGTACATAGGGACATCGCCGTTCAATTATATACATCCGGATGATGTGGAATTTGCGCATAAAGCATTTATTGAGTTGATGGAGACCAAAACTAAACGAACGGCTGTGTTTCGATACATTCATGAAAAAGGCTGTTTCAGATATATCGAAATTCATGCAACGCCCGTTATTGGAACAAACGGAGAAGTTGAGAATGCCGTTTTTGTCGGCCGGGATATCACCGAGAATATCGAAGCGGAAAAGGTACTGAAAGAAAGCTGGGAACGGTATAAGCGTTTGCAAACAAGTTTGGACCATTTTTCCCAGGACCTATTTGGCGTCATGAAAGTGTCGGAGCTTGAAAAACGATTAGTCAAAGAAGTGAAAGAAGTGCTCAAAGTCAACACGGTATGCATCGTTGAAGTAGATTTGGATTTACATATCAGTCAAAGTTACTGTATGGCGAATGATAAACGAATACAGGAAATGTTGACTCCGTACGTCCGGACGCTGCCTGCATGCGCAGTGATCGAAACCAAAGATGCCAGCATAATTAAAATTGGAGAAGTCAAAGGCAAGCACTGTGTTTTGGTCATCGACGATAGCCGGTCGTTACTCCCTCCGGAAAAGGTTTGGTTAAAGACATTAACCCGGTATGTTAATGTATTGTACGACAATTTCAGGGTGATTGAGGATTTATCGGACGAGCTTAAGAATATAGCTTCTCAACAAGCAGCTCCGGCCTGGCTGCTGCGGCTTATGTTCAATGTAACTGAAAGCGAAAGAAAACGGCTTTCTCAAGATTTGCACGATGCGGCCCTTCAGGAACAAATTATATGGTACCGAAAGCTGGAGAATCTAGTAAAAGACATCAGCATATCTGATAATGTGAGGCAAGAGCTGTTAAAAATATCGGAAGGATTATTAGATGTCATCTACCAGATCCGATTAACTTGCAACGAACTCCGTCCCCCTATGCTGAAAGAATTCGGGCTTGTCTCTTCCTTGGAAAGTCTGTTCGAAGCAACACAGCTTCGTTCGGATTTTGAAATCGTTTTTAATGGGGCGGATTTCAGCTCTTCCTTAAACGATGAACAATTAATCGGACTATTTCGGATCTTTCAGGAGCTTCTGGCGAATGCGGCGAAGCATTCTGACGCCGATATGGTTTATCTTACGTTATCGAGTAAAGCGGACACTGTAGAATTGCAGTATCGCGATAACGGGATCGGATTTCAGCGAAATCCGGAGGGGACCTACAAGGGGATGGGTCTCTACGGGATGAAAGAACGGGTTCGAAGTCTCGAGGGGCGCATTGAATTTGAATCATCCCCTGACCAAGGATTACACATTTTTATTTCCATACCCGTAAACAACTTTTGCGAGGTGAAAGCATGATCCAAATGCTGCTGGTAGATGATCATCCTTCCGTCATGGAAGGGACCAGAGTGATGCTGGAGCAAGAGGGAAATATCCACATTGTCATTGCCAATTCGGGAATGGAAGCGCTGGATCAATTAAAAAACCAAACGTTCGATATTCTGCTTGTCGACCTCAATATGCCCGGTGTTAACGGAGTCGATTTGGTTAAAGCCATATTAAATCTCGATCCCAATACCATTGTTTTGATTTATACGGGATATGATATCGAGCCTCATTTTAACTTTTTGGTGGAAGCGGGCATTTCAGGATTTGTGCCTAAAACGGCTTGCAAGAGGAGCCTGGTTACAGCTATCCATTGCGCGCTTAATGGTGAAACCGTGATACCCGCTTCGTTGTTCAAAGAACTTCGCAGAGAAGGGAGTACAGGAAATTCTACGGTAAGAGGGTCTTCACACATTTCAATCAATAATAAGGAACTTACGATCCTAAAAAACCTCGCACAAGGAAAAAACAATAAAGAGATTGCAGAAATATTGATTACAAGCCAACGAACCCTGGAATACTCTCTAACACAGCTTTTCCATAAATTAGGTGTGAAATCGAGAAAGGAAGCTGTTGCGAAATCCAAACAACTGGGTCTGCTGATGAGTGAGGATTTTGTCTAAAAATGGCGCAAATCACGCAGATGAATTGCGCGATTCGCGCCATTTATTTTCGGTTACTGTCGAAAAACGGGGGTGTATAATTCACTATGAAGATAGTGCTTGTAGTTCTGCAGGCTGAATTCAATTAGTAAAAAAGTCATATTTTTTCTTGTGTGAGTTGTAATTCAGTTTGTCACCGTTTGTAACTTATTTTGTCATAGATTTGGAATGTAGATTTGTCATTCAATTTTTGGCGAAACCCTTGATGTTACTGGTTTTTTTCTATCTTTTTATTGAATAGAAAGCTGGTTTCCAACTTACTAATTTTCTAAAAGTCAAAAATTTAACTGCCAAAAATGCTGTAACAAAAACTGTCATAAAACCTATGATCGGGAGGGCTTTATGAATGTAATAAGTACAAATATCAAACGCCTTAGGAAGTTACATAATCTTAATCAAACGGAATTTGCAAATTCAATAGGTGTCTCACAGGGCAGTTTGAGCGATATTGAATCGGGAAAAAGTAATCCCTCGGTTGATACGATTGTTTCCATATTTAAGAGATATTCATGTTCCCTTGAGTGGTTATTAACAGGTAAGGATGCTAATCAAAGAGCCGACCACTTAGTGGATGAACATAAATTTAATGATCTGGAGAAGGAACTGATTAATACTTTTAGGCAGTTAGATATGGACAATCAGATTGAAACAATTGAAATAGTGAAACTAAAATTACGCCATAAAACCCTCAGATGAATAGTATTTTCACTTGAATGGGAAAAAGGAGTAGAAGTTCATTCTAAATTCGTTAGTAAAGGGAACTAGGAAAATAGGGGTTATCTCGTTTATAATACCGCTTTTCTGTTATAATTTGCGAGTGTTGTCAGCTTCGCTGGTACGTTGTTTTGTGGGAGGGTTGTTTCGTTGCCCCGCCGATTGTATCTTTGAATATCGAAAAATGGCGGGAAAGGCTTGCATTTGGCGTTATTTCTGTACGAGCTGCCATTCGGAAAGATCTTCATACCACTCCGATGGGTCACCTGGAGGATAAGAACGTTGTAAATAATCATGACCACCATCAACCGAAACTTTACAACAGCTACATGTTTTGAAATCATGAATCGATTTTGACTCAATTATATCTCTGCAAGACAAGCAGCGTATGGCATTTTTAGTTATCTTGCGAACTAAATCTCCCCCTTTAATGTTTTGAATAAAGAGCTGACAAGTAGAAAGAGCGGCTTCCTGGAGAATCCTATCTTCAGATTTTAAATACGTCTGAATACATTCAGTGTAATCAGTAAGTTTTTCCTCGGACATAAATGGAAAATACTCAAAATGTGCTTCTAGGATATCTTTCAGTAACAGTAATTTCTCTTTTTTAGACATTTTTGATGTGTCTCCTCCCAATAAACAACCGCTTTAGACCAAGGTGAATTAACCCTATTTTATCATAATGGTAGGAGAAGTGAGCCATTTCTCAAGTCGATTGAACGATTTGCTGAAAGGCTCATTTTGCCTATTTCCGAACCGAAGGCGTTAAAGCAAGCTATTGAAATGATCATCAAAGCCAGTTTAAAAACGCCCATGAATGTTTTCTGCGACCTGGATCTGCCTACTCCGTTCAAAGTACAAATTCCAGGCGTGATGCCCGATCTTAACGGCTAATCTTTTGGCGATAATCATTAGAAATACAGAAGAAACCAAGAATGTAAATGGGCAGCCATCAGGCTGTCCATTTTGCGCAATTATTAGCTCGCTTAAGCACCGCGCTGGTCGAGATATATGATAATATAGGCTTAAATCCAAAACCAGTTGCTGGGAAGTGCAAAAATATTATGGCCCGTATTCAAAGGACTTTAGACCGCGAGAAAATAAACAATGTGATTGATGACATTATCGTATCCGGCACTAATAAGTTACTACTCCTGGATCTATCAGGAGTCACATTCGTCGAGCCATATGGGATGGTTTTACTATTGCAGTTAATTGATCGATTCGAAATCGGTGAGATCCGCTATCCACGCTCGAGAAGTGCAGCAACGTATCTGGAACGAGCCGGGTTCTTTGACGTTGCCGCTCGCTACACTAACTTACCCCACGACATCAAAGAACTAAAAGGCCAGGTACCCCGTAAACAAAATAATCAAACCATGCTTACCATTACACCAATAGAATACCGACAGGATGCGCGCGCTGCTGTCAATATAGTAAACACGCAGACAAGGACAATTCTTGAAAATGAACTTCTATATGACGCTGATGATGTAAATGATTTCATCGTCATACTGTCTGAACTGCTTGGAAATATTCCACGCCATAGCAAGTCTTATGGCTATGTTTGCGCCCAGGTCTATCGGCTTCCGCACTCCGAAGAAAAGTATGCTTCCGTCTGCATCTCGGATAAGGGAATCGGTATCCGTCGAAGCTTTGAAGAAAGTGACTACATTACAATCATGATGCCGGATGATGAGAAGGCACTGAATGTGGCTGTTGTAAAAGAAAGGTCGAGTAAGAAGGATGGAGGCACGGGGTTTAAGGGGATCAAAGAAAAAATCAGGAAATTCAATGGAACATTGTATGTCCGTTCGGGACGAGCAGATATACTAATCCATCCAGATGGTGATTTTAAAATTTCGCCAAGACGGTCACCATTTGTGGGCACTCAAATCGAATTCAAGTTACCACAGCGCCTAGGTTGACAACCCGACAATGTTGCCCATATAATAAAAAAGACAGGTTTAAACAAATTTTATTTAAGGGTGGAGCCAAATGACCATTGCAACTTCCACCATCGACATTGGAGCGCTCAGCCAGCACGTGATCGAGGCTACACTCCTGCTATTTCGAGATGACGGATCGGAAATACGCGAGGCGCTTCTGCCGTTAATACTATCGGCAGAACATAATGTGGTGGCCCTGGATTTTAGTCATGTTCAAGCGATCGATTTTTCCTGTTCGGATGAGATCATAGTTCATTTGCATGAGAACATCGATCTTTTACAGGGTAAGCGCATTGTGCTAACCAACCTAAGTGACAACCACAAGGAAAATATCGGTTCCGCGCTGGACAAGAAGAAGCAGGCAGTATGGGTGAAAGAGCCTGAAAAAGCGTTGATGCTTGGCGATAAGCTCCCGAATCATTTAGTTGAGCTCGCCACATTGCTACATCAAAAAGGACGGGCGACCGCAAGACAGCTCGCTGATGAGTACCAGGAAGAAATCACGAACTTCAGTGTGAAGCTCAAAAAGCTGTATGAGCATGGTTTGGCCATACGTTTCGAGGAAAAGTCCTCGGAAGGTATGCAATACGTTTATGCAACACCTATCTAAGAAATGGTCTTGCCGATCGGCAAGGCCAAAAAAACAACAGGGTTTAAACAAAATTTGATTAAAGGTAGGGATGATAGTGGGGGATAGACAAAAAAAATACCGCTGTCCTGTCAGAGGACCAACGGTAATATAAATGTGTTTCAATGGTCGTCGCCATTAAAACTCCGCTTGGTAACGTGGTTTTAATGATACCATTGGGTTGGTCCTTCGGCAAGGTTTATTATGTTGGAGGTGAAAAGGAATCATGCTTGTGTGTACGCCTTATATTACACTGCGAAACGGGCAGCGTCTTTATGCGAGCCAGAAGGGTCTCGAGGCCTTTTGCTTTGAGGTCACCGAGGAGCAACATCAAAAATACACAAATAATAAGAAACAACAAACAGAGAGCACAGATAAAAAACAGACTGAATAGAATCAGCATGATCAATTGATTAGTTAACGGGCGCATCTTGTGCGGCCAGGATCGACGTTAACGGAAAGGAGACGTATATGGCAAAAAACACGGGTGAAGGCTACCGCAAAGGCGCAGTTGATAATCGGAGCCAGTTCCAGGCACCAAATGGAAATTGGGTAAAGAGAAACGCTGACACCGGGCGCTTTATGGATCAGAAAACAACTGGCGATAAATTTAAAGGGGTTCGGAGAGAGAGATAGAGATTGCGTCCCTCCCTTGGGAGGGCCTATTTAAAAGAGAGACATAAGGAGGAAAAAAGCTTGAATGATATGCAAGACATATTCCAGGGCATCCAGTCCACTATGTGGGATGCAGCTATGGCCATCGTCCTTGTGCTGGGTCTATACTTGGCACTTCCGGCTATCGCCATAATCGCATTGCTTAAACTGGGATTTAGACTCCGAGGATTGTACTTCCAGGTTACAGCTTCTTTTTGCTTAGTTGGATGTGTATTTTACTTTGCATATGTTGGTCTGCCCAAACTAAGTCAAATCATTCACTAGGGCGGAATGATGACTCATTCGAGCTGATTTTTTGTGATAAACCAATGAGTTGATTCAGTTGAGCCCAAAGATAAAGGAGATCAAGAGATGAGTAGACCAGATATTCCAAATTTAAGAACGTGGCCTCGGAACTTAAGTACGAGTCAGTATGGAGGACTATCCACATCTCAGTATGGTGGGACCTCGACGTCTCAATATGGCGGTGCATCTACTTCTCAATACGGAGGATTATCTACATCCCAATATGGTGGTATGTCAACCTCTCAGTATGGTGGATTGTCTACAACCAATATGGGGGACTTTCAACTGCTCAGTGTGGCGGTCTATCTACGACCCAGGGAGGGGGAATGTCTACTTCCTCAACAAACATCTACCGAAGTAATATTCCGCCGTGGCCTTATTTCGTGAGAGAACTTGAAGCTAGAGGTTATGATTGGGCATCCGTAATAATCAGACGATATTTGCCTGAATTTTTGTGGCCTGAGAATTTTTTTAGACGATAAATTAGATTCTAAACAACTTTATTTCTGACCCGGCCAGCAACTCACGCCGGTTTTTGTATACTTTTTTTGAGCCTACCGTCATTTTTATGTCCTTGTCGGCATTTTGTTATTTTTCTTCTCGCCGCTACGAAGCTATCGTTTGCTTCAAAAAGCATACGTTTTGACAGGCTCGGAAATGGGCCTGTTTTTTGTGTCAAAACCTATAAAAACAAATATTGAAATGTCCCACACTATACCATATACTTTTTGAAACATAATTGTTATGGGAGGCAATAAAAATGCAGCTAGCTTATGCGCGGGTATCCGCAAAGGATCAAAATCCGGAGCGACAGCTTGTAAAGTTCCGGGCGCTGGGGATCGACGAGCGATACATATTCATTGATAGGCAAAGCGGCAAGGACTTTAACCGGCCGAGGTATCAAGCCATGCGGCTGATGATCCGGGAAGGTGATCTTATTTACTTGGATGCACTGGACCGACTTGGCCGAGATTATGATGGTATTATTCGCGAGTGGAAATATATCACACGGGAGCTCCAAGCGGATATTGTCGTGTTGGAAAACGAAACGCTGTTTGACAGCCGGAAGTTTCGGAATATGGGCGACTTCGGGAAGGTGATGGAGGATCAATTTTTAAGCTTACTTTCTTATGTGGCCGAGCAGGAGCGCAAAAAGAACCGACAGCGCCAAGCAGAAGGGATCGAGGTTGCCAAAAATGACGGCGTGAAATTTGGACGACCCAAGCAGGAGATCGACACCAACTTTATTCGGGTGTACGAGCAGTGGAGATCCAGCGCGATTACGGCTACCGCAGCCATGAAGTTATTGGAAATGAAGTCCAATACATTTTATCGGCGGGTGAAGGAGTACGAAAGTCAGTTAACAACTTCATAGTATCAAATACAATCAAAGATCTACTCCTATCATTCTGGACCTTTCTTTGTTTAGTGGAAGATGTATGGAAAGCGTAATCTACTATATGTCAGCATTAATAGGCGATATGCTTCGAAAAAGAGCAATGAACCTATGAGTAGAATGACATGAAATGCTAGAAATCTGAGTTTCGGAATTTTTTTATATATGAACATAAGAAATAGCGTCAATAACTCCGACTTCCAGATTGTAGATCTGGTATGCACTTTAACGTTTCTTTAAACTATAATCATATACTGAAGCCCAGCTCAAAGGGAGGGAAACGATGCGAGGAAAAAACATTTTGATCATTGAAGATGATAGGAAAATACGAAAGCTTCTCAAACTCTATTTGGAAAGAGAAGGATATGAGGTATTGGAGGCTGAGAATGGGGAAGAAGGCAGGGAGGCATTTCAAAAATATGATCCCTGTTTTGTCATTACCGATTTAATGATGCCGAAGCTTAGCGGCGAAGAATTGTGCACATGGATGCGTAACGAACTCAAAAGTGACATTCCCCTCATTATGTTAACGGCCAAAATTGCGGAGGCAGAGCGGATTAAAGGTCTCCAAATGGGTGCTGACGATTATATAACCAAGCCTTTTAGCCCTCAAGAAGTCGTCACACGGGTGAATACCGTGCTTCGGCGAACCTCTAATCGATGCAGCAAAATCAGTTATAAAGGATTGACCATAAAACCTCTGCGCGGAGAAGCTAAGTATAACGGGAACATCATTCCCCTAACTCAGCATGAGATTAAATTGCTGTACTTTTTTATGAGACATCCCAATCAAATCTTGTCGCGGGAGCAAATTTTGGGTGAGCTTTATCCGAACGAAGAGAAGAGTGTCATCGACCGAACTGTAGATGTTCATGTCGGAAAGCTTAGAGAAAAGATCGAAACATCCAGCGAAGTACCGTGTTTTTTCGAAACGATCCGTGGAATGGGGTATCGCTTTGTCGCGTATTAAGCAGCTTAATTTATGGAGGCAGCAGGTAACCTGGAAGTTAATCGGGGTTAACGTTCTGGTTATGCTCATCGTCATCTGGCTAGCAGGCGTTTCGGTCAAAGATTTTGCATGTGTGCTTGTAGATAAGTATCGACTTGTCGGTGAAGAAAAAAACCTTTTCTTTAACCGAACGATGCATTTTTACCTGATTCGGGCAAGTTTGCTTGCGATCGTTGTTGCCGCGGTCATCCATTTCGTATTTATCAAAAAAATATTATCTCCTTTAAAACGATTGACTCAATCGACGCGTCAACTTATGGATGGATCATACCCAGAACCGATTAAAGTATCATCTGAAGATGAAATCGGTCAATTGACCGGGTATTTTAACGATTTGACACTAATCTTGAAACGGACGGAAGAAAATCGTAAACGGATGCTGAGTAATATTTCGCACGATTTACGAACTCCACTTAGCAGTTTAAACGGGTATCTCGAGGCTTTAAGCAGCGGCATGCTTGTCGGAGAACGGGAGCTTTATCAGTCGCTGCTGGAAGAATCTCAGCATATCACCCGGCTCGTGGAACAGTTGCATCAGCTTTCTGCATGGGAAGATCGCCAAGAGGCGGACATGACCTATAGTCACATACAAATTGATGATCTGGTTGCCCGTTGCTCGCTGTCTTTTCAATGGGAACTCCAGAGTAAGAATATGGAGTTAGATATATCTCTTGCACCTGAACTCATCATGGGTGACGAAGATGGATTAAGACAGGTGCTGAACAATTTGATACAGAATGCGATAAGCTATAATACAGGACGAATGATTTGGATTTCCGGGGTTAGTGAGTCTCTTCAATATCGGATTACGGTCAGCAATATTGGCGAGCCATTGCCGGAAGAACTGCGGGAACTCGTTTTTGAACGTTTTTTTCAAGCGGATCCATCGAGGTATCGTGGGGAAAAAACAAAAGGAAGCGGACTTGGACTGGCAATTGTAAAAGAAATTGTGAAGAAGCATGGAGGCAGCGTTGGGTTAAAATCAGAGAACAACAAGCATTCGTTTTGGGTAACGCTGCCACGTAATTGAGAAACTCATTATTTTAAAAAGATTATGTTTTGCCTATACAATAGCGAAGCAGAGCGGTGCCTTCCGTGCCGGTCTGTTTTGCTATATGCAAAAGATGCTGGGTGCATCACTGATTTCAATTTTATTATAGCTCTGAAAATAGTGTTTAATCGCATCATGAGCATGGATTTTTACCTTTTTCTTGAGGGGGTCATGTTTACGCAAAATTTGTTCACCCGCGCCCACAATTCGGTACAGGGTGTCTTGCTTCAACGGTTTTCCTTGAACAAGAAAATGTTCAATTCGATGACCTGGCGGATTATAGGGCTTGTAGGCCATTGTAATGCCGGATGCGCGTAGGACATATCCTCCTTTTTGATGAAAGGGGTCTGCAGAGAAAACCTGTTCCAGATTGGTCTCAAATGTCTCCAGAATATGCTTTCCATCCAGTTCTACGGTGAATAGCTCTGGGTTTGTCGGAATGATTTGATACAAGTCTCGAACGGTTATTAGACCTGGAAGGATGGGGGCTCCATATCTCCAGCCGTGTGATAAGGCAATATCCGCTTCGACAGCATGTAAATAAGCATCGGTAATCAGACGATCCATTGGTGTTTCATTGAGAAACATTCGGTGCAGTGGGGTTTTCAGTTCACCGATCTCCTGACCGAGATGCGATTCGAACTTCCCGTTAATTTCACGGATCAATGCCGAAATCTCCGGACTTTCTTCGAATGCATCCGCGTACAGCGGAATCAGGCGGTGATGAACATTCGTTATTCTACCGTTCTCGAAGCTTAGATCAAGTTGTCCAAGAAAAGAAGAGCTCGCGCCGGATTGGATAATCCACGTTCCGTTATGTCTAATGGGATGGGCAAGCCGATCATGACTGTGGCCACTTAGAATAATATCAATTCCTTCAATACTGGCGGCGGCTTTCACATCCAAAGGCAGCCCCATATGGCTCAAAACGATAACGAGATCACATTTTTCCTCCTCCCTTAGTTTTTGTATATGTAGGTTCATTTCCTCTACATCAAGTGAGAAGGACAAACCTTCTGAAAAGGAAGACGGCATGGTTTGATCGACAAAAGGGTATGTCCATCCGGTCATTCCGACACGAATTTCGCCTATTTCTTTGATCCAGCTGGTTTGGAATGGTCGGTTGGAGCAAGAAGCTTTCACATTCATTGCCAAGGCTGGGAAAGGTAATTGATTCAACAGAGAAAACAGCTGTGTTGTACCGTAAGCGTAATCCCAATTACCGAGGACTAAGGCGTCAAGTGGCATTTGATTCAAAAGAGGAATCATGGCTTCCCCCTTGGATAAAACAAGCGGGGCCGTACCATGAAACAAGTCGCCCCCGTCCACAAATAGGACATGAGGACGTTGTTGTTTTAATTGTGTTACATAATGATGAATTCTGGAAAACCCTCCGCATGAAACATACAACGGTTGGGAATGGTGCCAAAAAAATTCCGGATGGGCTTCCAAACTTCCGTGCGTATCATTTTGCTGAATCAATGTAATTTCCATCGTAATTTCTCCTCTCTGCTAGCAAACAAAGCAGTATCAGTATGGGACAACGCCACCATTGGCAAACACGTTTTAACAAAACTTAACACATTCCCGGTAGCATTGAACCACAAATCAGGAGAACGTATGAAGTGATACTACCGACTTTCAGCTAGCGAATGCGGTCACCGCTTATGAATGGATTCTCCCGCACATGAACATTTTTTTGGATGCCTTTTTTCGCTGCCGTTCGTACGGTAGGTTGTCCTGATCATATGAGAGAGAAGAAGCATAAGCTTCAAGGTCATTTTGTCTTTAACATCGATTCGCAGCGAAAAACGTGAGCTACGTGCTAAATAAATCCAAGCATAGGAGATGAAACGAACCTTCATGTAACTTTTCCCAATGGTTTGCTTTATCATTTCTTTAAAAAAGAAAGGTATTCTGTTCTACAGGGAGGAGGCGGGGGAAATTGCGCAGTATACAGATCGGATCATTTGTTTTGAACGGACAACTGATTTTGTACCTGAGTTATGGGGCAGCAGGCTGGTTGATGCTACAATACCGGCTTCGACACATGCTGGAGCGAAGTTTAATTTTGTCCTATGCGACGAATGCATTCTGGCTGTGGTTGATCGTATGGAAAGGGAGTTTCCTGATCTTTCATCCGATTGAGGTTATCTTACAGCCCATGTCTTTACTTTACTTTGATGGTGGGGAACGCGGGAGATGGACGGCGAGCCTGGTTACGGTGGCCTATGTTTGGTTCCGATCCTCGAAGCAGAATATGTCTATAAAAATGTGGATCGATATCGCGGCATGGTTTTTATTTGCGGGTTGGTTGATCTATCACATGTTGTTATTCGCTATCGGGGAGGAACCCACTTGGTTTCATGCTGTAAACGCCGTATTGACTGCTGTTCTCCTGATTTTATTATTGGTTTCTCAAAAAGCATCTAATAAGGTAGAAAGATTGATCACATATGGCATTTGGTTCTCGATCGGAAATGTGCTCCTCTTGTTTCTAGTCCCCGATCGTCCCATGTGGCTCTTCTCTTTCAGTAAACAGCAGGTTATTTTTCTACTTGTTGCCGCTTGTTTGACCGGATGGGCTTGGTTTGACGAGAAGAAGCAAAAAGGAGGTTCTCTTGGATAATCTAACGATTTTCGTTGCCTTTGCTGCGGGGATGCTATCGTTTTTATCGCCTTGTATATTTCCGCTCATTCCTGCTTACGTTTCCCATTTGACAGGTTCGTCCTTTCAAGAAGGTAAACTTGTCGTGCATCGGGGGAAACTGATCCTTCAGTCTCTTAGTTTTATTGTGGGGTTTAGTCTGATTTTCATCGCTATGGGTGCGTCTGCAAGTTTCATTGGTCGCTTCTTCGCGGAAGAACGCGAGTTGGTACAAAGAATAAGCGGTCTGTTGATTATTGTGTTTGGTCTCCAAATGGCCGGCATTTTAAATCTTCGTCTGTTGATGTCCGGTAAAACGTGGGAAACCAAACCAGATATGCGCGGCGGAGCAATTCGTTCGCTTGTTACTGGTTTGGCGTTTGGTGCGGGCTGGAGTCCATGCGTGGGGTTAGCGTTATCGTCTATTTTGCTTCTGGCCGGATCTTCGGAGACATTGTGGAACGGGATCGGGATGTTGGCCGTGTATTCGCTTGGATTGGGAGTTCCGTTTTTATTGATTTCATGGTTGTTGACGTATTCGATGAACATGATGAAAAAAATGAACAGATGGATGCCTCTTCTATCTAAAATCAATGGGTGGCTTCTTATCGGGATGGGTTTTCTGTTGTTCACCGGACAACTGCAAAAGATCAGTGCATGGCTTGCTCGATATACGTTTTGGGACATCAATTTTTAACATAAGGAGCTGAACTTGATGAAAAAAACTATTATTGCTGTAGTGTTGTTGATAGGGCTCGTCGTTTATGGTGGGTACGACTATTATCGCACATCCTCTTTAGAGACGGGACAAGCTGTGGAATCAAGTGGAGCGAACGTCGAGAGGGGCATTCAAAAGGGGCAGCTTGCCCCGGACTTTTCCTTAACCGACTTGAAAGGAAATCCGGTTACGCTTTCTGATTTTAAAGGCAAGAAAGTCATGGTTAATTTTTGGGCGACATGGTGCCCGCCGTGCCGCGTGGAGATGCCCCATATGCAAAAATTTTATGAGGATTACAAATCAAAAGACTTTGTTATTGTGGGTGTCAATATGACGACTACTGAGGAAAATCCGGATAACGTAAAAGCATTCGTGGAGGATCAACGGCTTACATTCTCAATTGTTCTCGATCAGGAAGGTGATGTGCTGCAAACGTATCAAGTTGTCGCCTATCCTACCACTTATGTTCTCGATTCTAATGGCGTGATTCGGGAAAAGTTTCAGGGCGCAATTAATTATGACATTATGAAAGATGCCGTATCAAAAATTAAATAATCAGAAAGGAAAGGTATACAACATGAGGCAGAAGGTTGAAAAAATGATCCTTTTTACACTGTCTGCTTGTCCGATGGGTCGGTCGATGAACACGGTCATTGGGGAAATCCTCGCCTGTAAGAATGATCTTGCTTATCAAGTCGTTTATGTGGATGTTGATCATGCAACAACCAATCGCTATCGCGTTAAAAAGAATCCGACCACGCTCATTTTGGATCATAACGATAGCGAACTATACCGCATTGAAGGATTTATGGAGACAGCTGAGGTATGGAACTTATTTGGACAGATCGAGGAAGGATCGCTGCGCTCGGAAGCACCGCGAGAAGAAAACCAAGAGAAGAGTGAACCCTATACGGTTTATTTATATCAACATGGTCATGTCGTTCCGGTGGAAACACAGTTGATCAATTTGACTTCTGTAAGGGCACCAAGAATAACCGTTATTCAGCAATTGCTTAGAACCCGACTTGAAGGGTTCGAGAACCCCTTTCCCTTGGATGCATCGCTTGAGCGAGTTGCTTTTCACAATGAACATGGCGTTGTAACACTTTATGCACGAAATGAAGTGGACAAACAACAATCCGAGCGCATGAAGGCATTGCTCACTCGTACATTAACGGCCTATGGTATCACTGAAGTGATCTTGGAATGGACGACGGGATCCAAACAAGGGGAATGATAACATATAGACCTTTAATCCAACCCAGCGGCTAACCCAGAACGAAGGGAGAAAGAAATGTCATTGAAAAAAATCGTAATCATAATGATTGCTATCATGATGTTATTTACTGGAGCAAATAGTGTGTTTGCCAATCAAACGAAACTCGAAGAATCGGTGAAAAAAGTTATAGGAACGGAATATGCATGGGGTGGGACTTCGACCGAAGGATTTGATTGCTCGGGATTTATCTTGTATACATTTCTTCAATTCGATGTAAAACTACCCCGAACGACTGTGACTCAATCTCAGGCCGGTACAGCCCTTAAAAAGAGTGAGCTGCGTGAAGGCGACCTGGTTTTTTTTAATACAAATGGTAAAGGAATTTCGCATGCCGGCATTTACCTTGGTGGAGGGCGGTTTGCTCATTCCTCGAGCAATAAGGGCGTGACCATCAGCAAGTTAAGCGATACATACTATAACAAGCGTTACGTGACGGCACGCCGAGTGGTATCTTGGGAAACATATTCTAACATGACCGATTCCCTAAATTAACGGTTGGTTATACACAAGGAGTTCATCTGAGAAATATGAAATTATGTTTTTATTGTTTTAGCTTTGCATGTAAAATGAGTCGCAGATTCCCTGTTTCATCGCAGGTTATGAGAGTAAGTAATTTATCCTTTTTGGTTTGACTCAGCACCGATACATCAGTCGGATCTACCATCTTTTTATCATAGATCACGTATTCATAGGAGTGCCCGCCGATTTCGGTATTGATGGTGTCCCCTTTTTCTAATTCTTCTAACCGATTAAACATCCGTCCATAAGCATAACTGCGATGACCTGCTATAACCGAATTCCCTAAGTGGCCGGGTAAAGCTGTACCGGGCATATGACCAGGGGCTATGTCCAAATCCTGTGAACTCACCCCATTGACGATGGGAAGCTTGAGATCAATGGCATCGCTTTTGATTATGCCTAACAGTTTGGATTGCGGAGTAAAAGAAACTGGATTCGGGCTTACATTTCGGGGCGGCACTTCTAGAGTATCTTCCCCTTGAGTATTGGCCTGGAGTGGTATAGATCCACGGGAAACAGAAGGCATTTCTCCATTGGGTTGATCCGACTCGCTAGATGCAGCGGCTATCTTTTCAAACTGATCAATCGACGGAGTGGCCTTCACCTCTAGGAGTAATTGCTGTTGCTTCATGTCCTGAATCCATAAGCTCAGAGTTGGATAAAGTAGCAATACAGTGCCTATAAGAACGAATAGAAACGCTATTTTCCGCATGTTATCTCCTTTGTTCAATCAATTAAGAATCGATTTTGACCCTTACTAGCCAGATTTTCCGCTGATCCGTAGAGTAATAAACTATCATGTGTCATTACCCATTCTACTCATGTTTATAACTTTGAAACTATTGAATCATGTCCGAAGATACAAAACTACTTATACTAAACCTATAGAGAGATCCAAAAGGTTGACAACGGACATTTCATAGCCTACTATAATACCCATAGGGGTATAAGTATAATACAATAAAATTGATGGTGGAGGGGATAACATTACCTTAGAGGGCAGTACTGATTTCAAAGCTCTGCAGCAACGCATCCCATTTCACTGAAAAATAACACCTACAGGGGTATGTGCACGAATTTGGTTAAACATACTACCAGGGAAAGGAGTGGCTTATGGATCTAGATATCGGTTGGATTATTACCTTGTTTGCCATTGGATTTATTGGCTCATTCATTTCGGGCATGGTTGGTATTGGCGGCTCCATCATCAAGTATCCGATGCTGTTATATATTCCGCCTGCGCTAGGATTTCTCGCGTTTACGGCGCAAGAGGTTTCCGCGATTAGTGCGGTTCAGGTGTTTTTCGCCACAATTGCAGGCGTCTTCGCCTACCGAAAAGGCGGATTAATCAACAAAAGACTCGTTCTTTATATGGGCATTCCGATCGTGCTGGGGAGCTTTATCGGGGGCTACGGCTCCAAATTTCTTCCGGATTCAGTAATTAACCTGACCTATGCCGTACTGGCATTAATCGCAGCTATTATGATGTTTTTTCCGAAAAAAGGCGTAGATCGCGATGATTATTCCAATCTTCAGTTCAACAAAGGGATCGCTTCCACAGCGGCCGCCGTTGTAGGGATTCTATCGGGTGTTGTTGGCGCTGCTGGTGCTTTTATCATCGTGCCGATTATGCTCGTTATTTTAAAAATTCCTACCCGGGTTGCGATCGCATCCTCACTCGCAATCACCTTTATATCTTCAATCGGATCGTCTGTTGGTAAAGTAATGGGTGGACATATGCTGCTGATTCCGTCCATCGTAATGGTGGTCGCGAGTATTATCGGTTCGCCTATAGGCGCGAAAATCGGACAAAAGATGAACGTAAAAGTATTACAATGGGTACTCGCCGGGCTGATCACCGCAACCGTTATTAAAATTTGGATCGACATTTTGGCATAATAGGGAGAGATGAAAAATGGCAGGTAAATTTTCAAAAGCGATCACACCTTCGGAATTACAAGAACGATTGGACCAAGGGGAACGGCTTCATATTCTCGATGTGCGTGAACCTGAAGAGTGGGAATCCGGGCATATTAAAGAAGCCAAGCATATGCCGCTGGGGTTTATCGGAGAGCGGCATAAGGAACTTAATCCTGAGCAGGAGACGATTGTCGTATGCAGAAGCGGCAACCGCAGCGGACTGGCTTGCGAGCTTTTGGAATCGCTCGGCTACAATGTCGTCAATATGACCGGCGGTATGTCCCAGTGGAACGGTAACGTCGAGTTTGGAAAGAAGTAATTTGCGCTGAAACCTGACCTGTTGACAGGACAAAAAAATTTAGTTATATTATACCCATAGGGGTATATGTATATAGAAAAATAAATGAATTACTGGAGGTCATGACATGTCCACACCATCCGTCATTAAAGCGGATCTGACGCTCGACTGCAAAGGACTTGCTTGTCCGATGCCGATTGTAAAAACGAAAAAAACGATCGAACAGCTGAGTAGCGGCCAGGTTATGGAGGTGCAAGCTACCGATAAGGGGTCGCTGGCCGATATCCAAGGATGGGCCAAAAATACGGGCCATCACTATTTAGGCACGATTCACGAAGGGGATGTGCTGAGGCACTTTCTTCGGAAGGCCAGCCCTAGCGATGCCAAAGAAGAAATCAAATTCCCACATACTCTCACGAATGCGGAATTAGAGCAGAGGCTTGACGCCGGTGAACCAATCATCGTGCTGGATGTACGCGAACCAGCGGAATTTGCTTTTAACCATATTCCCGGAGCGTTATCGATTCCACTTGGAGATTTGGAAGAGCGGCTCGCAGAATTGCAGGCGGATCAAGCCATTCATGTCGTTTGCCGAACAGGGACGCGAAGCGATCTTGCCTGCCAGCTGCTGGCGGACAAGGGCTTTAAACAGGTGAAAAACGTGGTTCCTGGTATGTCCGGTTGGAATGGCGCTACGGAGCAAAGTATTTAAGGCGGATCTTGAACGAAGGTCCTTATTATGCAGTTACTCTAACTTATAAACCGAAGGGAATTTGACACATGACGACGACAACAAATTTACGGGGAATGACGGCAGGGCAGGTCACACAGTTCATTTTGAACAAGGAACCGTTATTTATTCTCGATGTGCGTAATGAAGGTGATTTTAACGACTGGAAAATAGAAGGGGAGCGCATTACAGCGATCAATATCCCGTATTTTGAACTGCTCGAGGGTGTAGAGGACATGCTTGACAAAATTCCGGCGAACGAAAAGGTACTGGTTGTTTGCGCCAAAGAAGGGTCGTCGAAATTTGTGGCGGAGCAGCTGATTGAAGCCGGCAGAAGCGATGTATATTATCTCGAAGGCGGGATGAAGTCCTGGAGTGAGTACTTGGAACCCGTTATGGTCGGTGACTTGAAAGATGGGGGAGCGCTTTATCAATTCGTACGTATCGGTAAGGGATGCCTATCCTATATGGCTGTTTCTAACGGTGAAGCAGCCATTGTGGATACGCTGAGAATGACCGATGTCTTCGAAAGCTTTGCTAAAGAAAAAGGGGCCCAAATCAAACACACTATCGATACGCATCTTCACGCCGACCATATTTCAGGAGGAAGAAAATTAGCCGAGCAGGTGGGAGCAACATACTGGCTGCCGCCGAAAGACGCCGAAGAAGTTGTGTTTGATTACGAAAAATTGGTTGATGGCAAAGAAATTACGGTTGGCGACACCAATATCAAGATTCAAGCGGTTTATTCGCCGGGGCACACGATTGGCAGTACCTCCTTTATTGTCGACGATCAATACCTGCTCACAGGGGATATCTTGTTCATCGAATCGATCGGCCGTCCCGATCTCGCCGGACAAGCGGAGGATTGGGTAGGAGATCTGCGGAACACACTGTACAACCGCTACACAGAACTGTCGGAAGATTTAATTGTACTGCCGGCACATTTCGGTAAAATTACCGAACTCGGCGAAGGTGGGAAAGTATCCGCCCGTTTGGGTGACTTGTATGAAAAGAATCCGGGCCTTAATATTCCTGACGAAGCTGAATTCCGACGTGTTGTAACGGATAATCTCCCCCAGCACCCGAACTCATACCAGGAAATCCGTCAGACGAACATGGGAAAAATCCAGCCTGAGAACGAACAGCAGCGTGAAATGGAAATCGGTCCGAACCGCTGCGCGATTCACGATAAATAAGGGGGAAACGACAATGCAAGCAAATCTTATCGTTGATACAAAAGGAATGGCATGTCCGATGCCGATCGTCAAAGCAAAGAAAGCGCTGGACGGTCTGCAGTCCGGATAAATCATGGAGGTGCTCTCTACCGACAAAGGCTCGGTTAACGATTTCCAGGCGTGGGTAAAACAAACGAAGCATGAATTCATCAAGCATGAGGAAGAAAATGGCGTCTATAAATTTTATGTGAGAAAAGTTTAAAGGGAATACAAATAAACAGCGAACACATTCACATGTGTTCGCTTATTTAAAATGATCATACACGATTTTAACTTCCAGCGCGCAATAAGTTTCTTCTTTGTAATGGCCCTGTGGACACAGTTTTACATAACACAGGGCACCATTCTCATACGCTAAAGCTCCGTTACATGCTGGACATCTATTTATAAAAAGATTTTTTAATTTAGTCAGTATAGATACCTCCTATTTCCTATTGATTTACTCGGATTTATTATATCGTGTAATTGAAACTCTGTAAAGCGGTATTCAAGGATATCTAAGGCCGAGTGAGACCGTTATATGGAAATTGCTAAAAAAGCGATTGATCGTTAAATATAATACCTATATGGGTATTTATTAGCAAAACACTTTGTCATGCCGATGTATTGCAGAATGGAGGTCATACCATGGCGAAGTATGATGAAGCTGTGTTTCGAAGGCTGAGAAGAATGGAAGGTCAAGTTCGCGGAGTTTTGAAAATGATGGATGAGGGAAAAGGATGTAAGGATGTCGTGTCACAGCTTTCAGCTGTGCGGAGTGCAGCCGACAAAGCGTTGGCTTACATTGTAGCGGTCAATTTGGAGCAATGCATTTTGGAGGAACAGGACCAGGGAAAAAACACAGGAAATCTGGTTAAAGAAGCCATGCATTTGCTGGTCAAAAGCCGGTAAAACACTGACGGACAAGTTGGCAGTGAAACAGATTATAAAGGAGATCAGACATGCACGAACGGCGATTTAATCCGGAACATATGGCAAAACTCGATAACCCGCAGCGGCGTGAGCTTTTTCCGCCGGAGCGTCTATTGGCAGAACTCGATCTGGGGTCGGCAAGCTGTGTTCTTGATATCGGAGCAGGCAGTGGGTACTTTACCATCCCAGCTGCAAAAATGACAGAAGGTACGGTTTATGCCCTTGATGTCGAGCCCAAAATGCTGGAGGTGATCCGAGAAAAAGCCGCAGAAGAGAAGATTGAAAACATTAGTTACATGCAAGGCGTCATGGAAAAAATTCCGTTAGCGGATGGTGCCGCGGATCGAGTCATTGCCTCACTAGTGCTTCATGAGGCAGAAACACTGGACCAAGGATTGGCTGAAATGAAACGGGTTATGGCTGAAGGCGGTATCGCCTTCATATTGGAATGGGAAAAAAGACAATCCGAGCAAGGTCCGCCCCTGCATCACCGTATTTCCTCCGAGGATATGAAACAAAATATGGAGAAGCATGGACTTCGAATTCGCCGGATCTCTTTTCCCACGGAATCGCACTATGTCATCGTGTGTGAGAGATAAACGATAAGCTAAAGGAGGATGAACGTAATGTTTCATTATACGGTTGAAACCGCTCAATCACCAGAGCAGGCGATGAAAGCTTTGGAGGAAAATCTCAAAGCGGAGAAGTTCGGAGTTTTGTGGCAGCTGGACATGAGGGAAAAGCTGAAAGAAAAGGGCGTCGATTTCGAACAGGCGTATCATATTCTTGAAGTCTGCAATCCCGTTGAAGCCAAGCGAGTATTGACCGAGAACTTGCTTGTGGGGTACTTTTTGCCTTGTAAAATCGCTGTGTATACGGACGGCGACACGACTAAAATCGGGCTTCCTAAGCCAAGTGCATTAATTGGTCTGGTGGAGAACGACGCATTGATGGGCATTGCCAAGGATATCGAAGAGCGCCTGATCGCAGTTATTGATAAAAGTCGATAACCTGTACATTCCATCGGTTCGCATCGAAGAGGGCCGCGTTTCAGTCCTCTTTGATGTGAGTTGACAAATGCTTACGACTCGCCTATCATAATACCTATAGGGGTATGTGTATGTAGAAAATTATCTAGTACGTGTTATCCCTGTTATTCGATAAAGTGGTAAATCACTGGGAAGAATAAACAAATCGTTTAGGCATGCAGCCATTATATGGTGCTCCTACTGAGAAGCCAAAAGGAGGGATTTACAAATGACTGCACCATCAGGCATCCAGGTGGACCAATCACTGGATTGTAAAGGCCTTGCATGTCCGATGCCAATTGTGAAAACAAAAAAAGCCATCGACGCCATGCAAGCCGGTCAGGTGATTGAAGTCGAAGCCACGGACAAAGGCTCTTTAGCCGATATTCAGGGCTGGGCCAAAAATACCGGACATCAGTATCTGGGCACGATTGAAGAAGGCGAAGTCTTGAAACATTACCTTCGCAAGTCAAGTCCGGATGAAGTGAAAGAAGAGACGAAATATACAGTTACAACAACCACTGCGGAGCTGCAGAAGAAGCTCACAGCAAACGAAAGGGTTACGGTTTTGGATGTTCGTGAGCCGGCGGAGTACGCGTTTAATCGAATCCCTGGATCAAAATCCATTCCACTCGGAGAGTTGGAGAATCGTGTGAAGGAACTGAATCCAGACGAGGACATCCATGTCATATGCAGGACCGGTACCCGAAGCGACATGGCTTGCCAACTGCTCGCGGAAAAAGGCTTTAAGCGGGTAACAAACGTGGTTCCCGGCATGTCCGGCTGGACAGGTCCTACCGAACAAAACAATTAAGATAAAAACCCACATATAATGGAGGTCAACTACCATGAGTACAAAAGTAGCAATTATCGCAAGCAACGGCGGTTTATTTGATGCCTACAAGGTGTTTAACATCGCTACGGCTTCGGCCGCGACGGATGCCGAAGTCGCCATCTTCTTCACCTTCGAAGGATTGAACTTGATTCACAAACAGGCGCACCACCAGCTGCCGCTGCCAACCGGTAAAGAACATTTTGCCGAAGGATTTAAAAATGCCAATATTCCGTCTATCCCGGAGCTGGTTTCCATGGCGCAGGAGATGGGTGTGAAGATTATCGCCTGCCAGATGACAATGGATGTTCTAAACCTGAAAAAAGAGGACTTTATCGAAGGGATCGAGGTTGGCGGTGCCGTCACATTTCTCGATTTCGCAAAGGATGCCAACGTTTCGCTGACGTTCTAAAACAAGGGAGACAGCAGGAATGACTACCGCTACCTGAATGAACCCAATGACTGCCAAGGAGCTTACGCAGGTCGTTTTAAACAAACAAGAGCTATTCATACTGGATGTGCGCAACGAAAGCGACTTTAATGAGTGGAAAATCGAAGGGGAACGGATTGACGTCATCAACATCCCTTATTTTGAACTGCTCGACAGTATCGATGCTGCGCTAGATCAAATTCCAAACGATAAAAACCTGTTGGTCGTTTGCGCAAAAGAAGGCTCTTCTAAATTTGTGGCGGAGCAGATTGTCGAAGCCGGACGAGGCCATGTTTTTTATCTGGAAGGCGGAATGAAATCCTGGAGCGAGCATTTGGAGCCGGTCAAAATTGGTGATTTGAAAGACGGCGGCGCCGTTTATCAGTTTATCCGAATAGGCAAAGGCTGCTTGTCATACATGGTGTTATCATCCGGCGAGGCAGCGGTGGTCGATGCAATGCGAATGACCGATGTCTTCGAGAGCTTCGCCAACGAACACGGCGTCCAAATAAAGCATACGATTGATACGCACCTGCACGCCGATCATATTTCAGGAGGCAGGAAGCTGGCTGAACAAACGGGAGCCACCTATTGGCTGCCCCCGAAAGATGCCGTCGAAGTCACGTTCGATTACCGGAAGCTTGAAGAGGGGCATACCATCAATGTAGGACAAGCGACAATCGTGATTGAACCGGTATACTCACCGGGTCATACCATTGGAAGTACGTCTTTGATTTTGGACGGCCAATATTTGCTCACCGGGGATATCTTGTTTATTGAATCCATTGGCCGTCCGGACTTAGCGGGTCAGGCAGAAGACTGGGTTGGTGATCTCCGTCAGACGTTATACAGCCGATATCAGGCGCTACCGGAGGAACTGATTGTACTTCCGGCTCATTTCGGTAAAATTTCTGAGCTCAGAAAGGGCAAAGTCTCCGCAAAACTTGCGGATTTATATCGCAATAACCCGGGCTTAAAAATCCCGGATGAATGAATTTAGACGCACTGTCACGGAAAATCTGACGCGGCGTCCGAATAGCTACCAAGATATCCGTCAGATGAATATGGTCAAAACCAATCCGGACATTGAAGCGCAGCGCGAGATGGAGATTGGCCCGAACCGATGTGCCGTGCACGATCATTAAAGGAGGATGTTTCAATATGCAAGCAGATCTTACTGTAGATACGAAGGGAATGGCATGCCCAATGCCGATCGTCAAAGCAAAGAAAGCGCTGGATGGGCTGCAGCCTGGACAAATCATGGAAGTGCTCTCCACCGACAAAGGCTCAGTCAACGATTTTCAGGCGTGGGTGAAGCAGACGAAGCATGAACTCATCAAGCATGAAGAAGATAATGGCGTTTATAAATTTCTTGTGAAAAAAGTGTAAACCTCACCCTGAGAGAAGCGAGCGCGTTTTAGGACGCGCTCGCTTTTTTTTGCATGTGCCACTTTGTGGGGGTTGCAAATCATCAATGGCTGTTGTATTATACCTATAGGGGTATGTGTATAATAAGAAAAGGGGAAATAACACATGGAAGCGAAAGAAAAAACAACAATCGTACTATTCAGCGGTGATCTGGATAAAGCGATCGCTGCGTTTATTATAGCGAACGGTGCCGCGGCTTATGATCACGATGTCACGATTTTCTTTACGTTTTGGGGTCTCAATACGCTTCGCAAAGACGAGGTTGTAAAAACGGACAAGGGACTGCTTGAGAAGGCGTTTGGATGGATGATGCCGCGCGGTGCGAAGAAGCTCGGATTGTCCAAAATGAATATGGCCGGCATGGGTCCACAAATGATCAAGCATGTCATGAAGAAGCATAATGCACTAAGTTTGCCTCAGCTGATTGAACTTGCTCAGGAGCAAGGCGTGAAGCTGGTGGCGTGCACGATGACGATGGACCTTCTTGGATTGAAACAGGAAGAATTGATTGATGGGTTGGAGCTTGCGGGCGTAGCCGGTTATTTGGGCGATGCGACAAACGCGAAGGTGAACTTGTTTATCTAAGGGTATGACGAATTATTTTTTTGACTTATAATATACCCATACACGTATATCATAGGAGGGTATAACCATGGATTACAATTATACAGAGCAAATGAAAACGCGTTTGAGAAGAATTGAAGGACAAGTGCGGGGGGTTCTTCGCTTAATGGAGGAAGGCCAGTCCTGTAAGGATGTCGTGAGCCAACTGTCCGCGGTTCGGAATGCCGCGGATAAAGCGATGGCACAAATTGTCGCCGAGAACTTGCAGCAATGCCTGCTTGAGGAACAATCGGCGGGCAGAGATACGAACAAATTGGTCCAAGAAGCTGTAGCCCTGCTGGTAAAGAGTCGATAATCCGGCCAAGTGCCGGATTACAGGTATCGAGGATGCGAGACGCTGCCGGATTTTGCGTAAGCGGAAGCACCGTTTGACTGCAATAACAACAGAAAAGAGGAGGACAGATGAATCTTATTCTTGTGCTGGTCACTGGATTTAGTTTCCTTTGGATCGTGCGGATCATCTGGCCTGTGGGCGGTTTGGTCTTTGTCGACTCAAAGGTCCTTAAGGAAACTTCAGAAATATCTCAAACCACGAAACTACTTGATGTCAGAGACGCGACGCACTTTCAAGAATGCCACGTCAATGGATCGATTAACATATCGATCGGCCGCCTGCCTTTTGTGTGGGGCAAAGAGCTCTCACCAAACGATTCGGTTCTCATCCTTGCAGACAGCCGCTATAAAAGCAAGAAAGCTGCACGAATCCTCAAAAGGCGGGGCTTCCACCAGTTATATGCGGTGCGCGATGCGTTTTGCGCATAAACCGCTTTTCTGATTTGAGCGACAACCATCTAAGAAAGTGGGGGATCGATTATGGACAGCAGCACGCTCATCAATATTGCGATTGGCATTTTAGTCATCTGGTTTGCTTATACTCGTTTTCGTCCGACCAAAGGTTTGAGGACGCTGAGGGACGCCGACTTTCAGAGCGAAATGAAAAATTCGCCTGACCGGCTGCTGATCGACGTGCGTGAACCATTTGAGTTTAAAAGCGGCAGCATTCCAGGTGCCAAGAACATTCCGTTGTCCCAGCTTAACGGGAGGCTCGGGGAGATTCCGAAGGAGAGCCATGTACTGCTCTACTGCAGAAGCGGCATGAGAAGCAAGAACGCCGCACGGATCCTCAGCAAGAACGGCTATACGAGGCTTGCTCATCTGCAAGGTGGCATTGGCGCTTGGAGTGGAAAAGTCACGAAATAAATGTGCTTTATTTGGGACCCTAAGTGATTTCTTAGGGTTCTTTTTATAAAAGTAGCAAGCCATCCGTAACGTCCGTATTGCCGTGGAGGGAAAGGTTAAGGACCAGTACGGTTTCGGCGGGGATCTTACTTGCCTTGGGATTAAGTGATACCGATGATAAAGCGAATTACAAGCCAAAATTCTGTCAATGATATCAAGCCTTCCCAGAAGGCATCCGTTCCTATGCGGCCGAGCAGGAGCGCAAGAAGAACCGGCAGCGCCAAGCGGAAGGGATTGAGGTTGCGCGAAAGGAAGGCGTGAAGTTCGGGCGTCCTAAGCAGCAAATCGACGCGAACTTTATCCGAGTATATGACCAATGGAGATTCGGCGCGATTACGGCCACCGCAGCCATGAAATTACTTGATATGAAATCCAATACGTTTTACCGCCGCGTGAAGGATTACGAAAATAAGGGTTAGAGGATTCCAACAGACGCGGTCGCACTAGACATACCATATGGGGGTATTGTATATTTGGAGTGTGAGGTGATAAGTCGTGGCGAATCAAGAAGAAATGTTAGTGGGTGAAACTGATAATGCCTGCTGCTCTTCAGAGAGCGAAAGGAAAAGCCATCATTCGGATAAAACAAAGACGAATTTGATCTCTCGGTTAAACCGAATTGAAGGCCAAATTCGGGGTGTAAAAGGTATGATCGAGCGGGATACTTATTGTGATGACGTACTGAACCAGATCGCCGCGATTCAATCGGCCTTGAACAGCGTAGGTAAACTGTTGCTTGAAGGACACATGAAGAGCTGCGTCGTAGAACGCATCCAGGCCGGGGAAAGTGAAGTCATTGACGAACTCTTGATTACGGTTAATAAATTAATGAAATAATACTTTTATATCGGAGGGATTTTAAATGCAACAAGCAACGCTGAAAGTAAACGGGATGTCCTGCCAACACTGTGTACATTCCATTGAGAAAGCCGTCAAAGAAATCGGCGGTTCGGCTCATGTGGACTTGAAAAATAACGCGGTGACGGTGGAATACGATGAAAATAAATTCTCCTTGGATGCCGTAAAAAAAGCGATTGAAGAACAAGGGTATGACGTAGCCTAACAAGCAAACGGCCGCCAATGGTGGCCTTTCTTTTTACAAATTTATATACCCTATAGGGGTATGAGTGAGGTGGGAATTATGCAAAATACAGCAGAACAGCAAAACAAGCAAACGACGCTGCAAATAGCGGGTATGACGTGTGCCGCTTGCGCAAACCGGATTGAGAAAGGCTTAAGCAAACTGGAAGGTG
>LNAP01001544.1_pt1 | contig 35814 bp, 36 predicted proteins | sample 602601 | NCBI WGS metagenome assembly LNAP01 (sample SAMN02440304, study PRJNA202911) | soil metagenome | biome: Subtropical and temperate rainforests or woodlands; isolation source: soil samples (1 kg each in a 20% v/v slurry with milli Q water) were... ... | reverse complement strand
AAGCCGCAGAGCGCGCCCAGCAAAAGGCCCAGCAGCAAGTAGAGCAGCAACGCCAGCGCCACCTAGCCACGCCCGCCGCCTGAGCCGAAAATTCAGGCGCTGACTACCCAGTTGATCACCCTGGCGCCACCGCAAGCGCCGGCACCCGCGTCGGTGGTGGCTGCGCCGGTTCCCGCGCCTGCCGAGGTGGTGAGCGCGCCGCCCGCGCCCGTGCTGCCCAAGCCGGTGGAAGCTAAGCCGGTGGAGAGCAAACCGCAGGTCAAGCCCAAGCCGGTGATTGACCACGCCGCCTTGGCTCGCAAGCGCGTGCAAGAGGAGCAGCAAGCCGCAGAGCGCGCCCAGCAAAAGGCCCAGCAGCAAGTAGAGCAGCAACGCCAGCAGCAGCTAGCCACGGCCGCCCGCGCCCAGGCCGACGCTAAAGCCCGTGCGGCGGCAGATGCCTTGGCAGCGGAAAGTCGGCCCTATTTACCGGTTAGCAAGGAAGCCCCGGAGTACCCGGACAAGGCGCTGGAAAAGGGCATCGAAGGTGATTGCACAGTGACCTACACGGTTACCCCACAAGGCCGGGTGGAAAACCCGCAAGTGCTTGGCCAATGCCACCCGTTACTGGTGCGCCCGTCGCTGGCCGCCGCGCGAACCTTTCGTTATCAGCCGCGCATTGTCGATGGCCAGGCCGTCAGCGTGGCCAATGTGAAAAACACCTTCCACTACCGAATCGAATAAGCCCGCCACGGCGGACTGCATTTCTTCTTTTGCGAGCATTGCCATGAGCCACGATCACCAGCAGTTCCACGACCAACTGGAAAGCCACGACGACATCGCCATCAACCCCAGCGCCAACCCGTCGCTGGCCGAGCTGTTTAGCCCCAGCCGGCGCAATGTGCTGAAGGGCGGCTTGAGCGTGGCGATTCTCGGCTTTTTCGGCGGCATCAGCGCCTGCAGCAAAGCCGCCGCCAGCCCGTTGCTGAACTTCAAGGGCGTGCCGGTGCAGCTCGATCCGCAGTTCGACCGCGTGCTGGTTGCCGAGGGTTATCGCGCGGTGCCGTTTTTCTCCTGGGGCGACCCGGTCGAGGCGGGCGCGCCGGCGTGGAACCCGGACGCCAGTGACGATTGGCAAGCGCAGCTGAAACAGGCTGGGGATAACCACGACGGCATGGATTTTTTTGCCTTCGAAGGCGAAACCGACCGTGGCTTGTTGGTGATGAACCACGAATACATCAACCCGCACCTGCACCCTTCCAGCACGATTGATCAGAGCAAACCGCGCGCGCTGGCAGAAGTACGCAAGGAGCAGGCGGCCCATGGTGTGTCGGTGATTGAGGTGAAAAAGGGCGCCGATGGCCAATGGCAACGGGTGATGGATTCGGCCTATAACCGCCGTATCAGTATGCTCACGCCCATGCGTTTAGCCGGGCCGTTGGCCGGGCATGCGCTGATGCAAACCGTCAGCGACCCCAAGGGCCAGGAGGTGCTCGGTACGCTGAATAACTGCGCCACCGGGGTCACGCCCTGGGGCACCTTTTTGACCTGCGAAGAAAACTGGCCGAACTACTTTATCAACCGCGACCAGGCGGATTTCGCCACGCGCGTTTCCCACAAGCGCTATGGCCTGGCCAGCAGCGGCACGAGTAAAAACTACGCCTGGGAAAGCGCCGACCCGCGCTTTGACGCCACCCCCGATGCCAGCCAGCCGCACAGCGGTTATGTGAATGAACCCAACCGCTTTGGCTGGGTGGTGGAAATCGACCCCTTCGACCCGAAAGCGCAGCCGATCAAACGCACCGCGTTCGGCCGCTTTAGTCGCGAATGTGCGGCGTTAAGTTTGGGTGATGACGGCAAGATGGCCTTCTACTCCGGCGACGACGCCAAGGGCGAATACATCTACAAGTTTGTGCCCGATGGCAAACACGATGCGGCCAACCCCAAAGCCAGCCGCGACCTACTCGACAGCGGCACTCTCTACGCCGCCAAGCTCAATGCCGACGGCAGCGGCCAATGGCTGGCGCTGGTGCATGGGCAGAATGGGCTAAACGCCGAGAGCGGTTTTGCCAGCCAGGCCGAGGTGTTAGTCAACGCCCGCGCCGCCGCTGACAAAGCCGGTGCTACGCCGATGGACCGCCCGGAATGGGCTGCCGTGCACCCGCGGACCCGCGAGGTTTACGTCACCCTGACCAACAACGATGGCCGCGGCACTAAGCAGGCGCTGGACAAGGCCAACCCGCGGGAAAAGAACCTGCACGGGCATATCCTGCGCTTTAACGAGCAAGGCGCTAATCCCACTGCTACGGCCTTTACCTGGGAGCTGTTTTTGCTTGCCGGAGAAGCGCAGGGCACCAAGGGTAAAGACGGCAAACCGGTACCTGCCCACCTTACCGGCACCATCAACGGCGACGTGCTGTCGTCGCCGGACGGCCTGGCGTTTGATGCAAGCGGGCGGCTATGGATTCAGACCGACTACGACGATGTCGACCCCGCGATGCAGAACATGGGCTGCAACCAGCTGCTGTGTGCCGACCCGTCGAGCCGCGAGGTGCGGCGTTTTCTCGTGGGTCCGCGTGGCTGTGAGATCACCGGCCTGGCCTGGAGTCCGGACGGCAAAGCGATGTGGGCGAATATCCAACACCCGGGCATCAGCTTTCCCGCCAGCGACGGCAAAACCCGCCCGCGCTCTACGACCTTGCTGATTACCAAGGTCGATGGTGGGGTGATTGGCGCGTAGTGGCGCCCCGCAGCAGATAAGGTCTAGGAAAAAAACAACGTAGCGTTGGTGTGCCGGGTCACGCTGCCGGAGAGCTCTTCTCCGGCAAAGCGCACAATCACGTAGCTGGCGCCCAGCGGAAAGTGGGCGTCATTGGCGGCGGCGGCCGAATACAGGCCGATCTTTTCCTCGCGAATTACCGCACGGGACGACCATTCGATCGAGCCTTCGGCAAAACACAAAATGATCTCGGCGGGCCCGTCATGCAGGATGCGGCGTGGCATCGGCTGGGCTGCGCAGGCGTTAAGCAGAAATCGCGGCAGCGGGTTGTCGCTTTTTCGCATCGTCACGCATGATCGGCACGTCTTTCGGCGCGGCGATGCCAATGCGCACTTGGTTGCCATTGACCTCGACCACGGTGACCGAGATGTCATTACCAATCTGCAGAGTTTCGCCAACGCGGCGGGTAAGTATCAGCATGAGCCTGCTCCAGTAGGTCACAGTGCAGAGGGCCGCTAATGGCTCCTCGATTCAGAGCTATGACTCAATAAATTGCTCAGAGGTTCAGGGGTTTTTACCGGCGAAATTGTCAGGGCGCTGGCACTGAAAACTTGCCCCTGTGTTTTGCAACTCGGCCCTGCGGCGTTATTCTCGCGGCCCACGCCATGCAGGGAGCACCGCTTGATGACTACCGTCCACTGGAACCGCCCAAGTCTTATCGCCTTCGCACTGCTGTGCGCACTTAGCCCTAGCGCCTTTGCCGCATGCACCATCGCCACGCCTGCGGATTGGAGCGCCGGCTCGGCGCGTTGGGATGGCGAGTGCACAGGCAATACCGCCAATGGCCTGGGTGTGCTTAAAGAGCAGCAAGGCGCGGCGGTGAAGCGTTGGTTTTATGGCCGTGTAGAAAACGGTGAATTGGCTGAAGGCGTGATCGAGGTGCCTGAGCAGGGTTTTGTGGCCGGGCGTTTCGAGCATGGTCGGGTGCTCGCCAGTGACGAGCGCCAGACGCTTATCGCCGCCTTTGAGGTGGCAGCGCAAGCCGCAGCGGCAGCGGCTGAACGCTTTACGCAGGCCGGCAATAGCGCCTCGGCGACGTTCTACCGCAGCAAAGAGCAGGCCTTGCGCGAGCAATTGGACTGACTGGCGTAACGTTCGCGCCCATCTCCGTACCTCAATCCCCGCCGATCCCCGCCTGCGCGGGGACGACGGAGCGGCTGGAGGCAGTCATTTGCCCAGCCCCCAGCACCCCTTCGCCTAAACCCCTAAAGCGGCGATCTTTTCCAAGGTTTTGGCGTATTCCGCGTCCAGATCGGTTTCGCTAATCAGGTCGGCGGCCAGGCTGGCTTTGCGGGTGACGAATATAAGCTCGGGAAATTTCTGTTCGAGGCGGTCCAGCGTTTCACGCATGGCGTTGGCGCTGGGGAACGGCCCGTATTTGCCGAACGGCGCACGCTGTACCTGCACCTCGTCAAGAATGAAGTAGTTCACGTAGTTGCCCTGGCGCTTCCATACCGACGCCGCACTGCGCTGCCCGAGTTGTTGTGATTGCAGGCAATCAATCAGCGAGTCGACCACCGCTTTGGCCGATTGCAGCGTGTGGTGGGTTAGCCAGGCGGCGTTGTCTTGCAGGGGTTGCTCACCCATGGCGGCATCGACAATGCCGTCTTCCAGGGTGCTCAGTAGGCACGACACGCTGGTGAGTGCATCAAGCATGGGAATGTCGGGGGTGACGCTAAACAGCTCGGTATTGTTCTCGGCATGGCCGGTGGCGTGAAAGCGATGGCCGACTGCGGTGGTGAGGGTTTCCGTGTCCATAGTGCTGTCCTTGTTAAGCGCGAAAATGCGCCCAGCCAAGGTGGCCAACTACACGCCAGAAAAAAATAGGATGGCGAGCACGACTGCGTAGGACCGGCTAGCGAAAGGGCGCAGAAGGCTACAGGACAGTGCGGGAAAGGACCGCGAGTACGCCCAAGGCATCATCGACCCGCATGTAGGACCGGCCGTATAAGCTGTGTGCAGCAGGTTATTAACCGGCTACTAGCCGCGCGTTTAGCCGCTGACCACTTGATTGCGGCCCTGGCTCTTGGCCTGATAAAGCGCGGCATCGGCGCGTTGCAGCAGCGCCTGTGGCGTATGTTCTGCACCAGGTTGCGCGCTGGCAACGCCGAGGCTGACGCTCACATGGCCGAGGGGTGAATGGGCGTGGGGCAAAGCAAGCGCGGCGATGGCTTGCACCACTTTGCGCGCCATGGCCTGGCCTCCGGCGGCGTCGGTCATCGGCGCTAAAAACACAAACTCTTCGCCGCCATAACGCGCCACCAAATCGCTGGAGCGGCTGACGGTCGCGGCCAAAGCCTGGGCGATCTGACGCAGGCAGGCGTCGCCGGCCGGGTGGCCGTAGTTATCGTTGTAGGGTTTGAACCAGTCGACGTCGATAATCGCCAATGCCAGTGGCGCGCCAAGGCGTTGCGCACGGGCCCATTCCTGCATCAATACCTGATCAAAGCGCCGGCGGTTGGCGATGCCGGTAAGGGCGTCAGTTAGGCTCAGGGTTTCCAGCTTGCTGTTAAGCACTTGCAGTTCTTCGGTGCGCTCGGCCACGCGCTGTTCCAGTTCGCGCTCGGAGGTTTGCAAGGTGTGCACCAGTTGCTGCTGGGCGTGTAACAGCTGTTCGCGTACCCGGGCTTTTTCGCGGCGCATCACGTTGTAACGGTCGGCCAGGGCAAAGGCCAGCAAGAGCATCTCCAGGGCCGAGCCCAGTTGCAAACCGTCTACGGTAAATAGGTTGGTGGGCATGACACCCATGGCCCGCAGCGTGGTCATGGCGCCGCCGAACATCAGCAAGGCAAACGCACCCAGAAAGAAATAGGCGCTGCGCTGACGTTTCAGGGCGGCCGCCACGCCAACGCCAATGGCCAAAATGGCCGTGGCCAGGTTGAGCAAAATCGCCGCTTTGGAAAACAGCGGTAGGGCGATGGCATACGCCACGGGCGTGAGCACATACACCACCACCATCGCCAGCACCACGCGGTCGGTGCGCGGCAGCAACTGCTGGGTGCCCAACATGCGCCGCATAAACAACAGCATGGCCGCCAGCGCCAGTGAGTTGCCGGCGTAATAAAAGGTGTTGGAATTGAGCGGCACGCCGGCCAGTAGCAGGTCCGGCGCCAGCCCGTTTTTAATCGCCAGGGTGGCAAACGTGCAGGCGGCAAAGGCCACGTACAGCAGGTAGATGCGGTCGCGCAGCGACACCAGCAGCATCAGGTTGAACAGGATCATCGCCGTGGCAATGCCGAAGTACCAGGCTTGGCCGAAATAGTCGTCGCGCTCATGGGCGTGGAATGCCTCTGGCGCCCAAAGCTGAAGCGGAATGGAGAGGCCGACGCTGGACTCCATGCGCATGTAAAGCACCTGCTCGCTCCCTGCCGCTAAGGTGATGGGAAAGATGAAATTGCGGTTGGGGTAGACCTTGGTACTGGCCGGCAGGTCGCAGCCGGTAACGATCGCCCGATAGTCGCCCTGGGCGTCGGGGAGATACGCCTGAATATGGGAAATACGCGGGTTCTCCACCGCCAGCATGCGCTGCACTGCGTGGCTGCTGCTGTTACGCAGCGGCAGGCGCAACCAGTAGGCGGAGCGGGTAAAACCCAGGCCCAACGCGCTGGTGGCGGCTCGCTCGGTGTTGAACCGTGCCGCCACGTCGGGGCGCTGCACATCGGCCAGGGTCAGGCTGCGCTCGGGGTCTTCAAGCAAGCCCACAAAGGCTGTGAGCGAAACCGGCTGGTCTTGCACGGTGGCGGCATCGAGCGGCTCGGCAGCCCAGCTTGGGCATGCCAGCAGGCTGAGGGCTAACAACAGGCTTGCGATCAACTGCTGACTAACGCGCGAAACAGGCATTCAACTAAACCACGGGCGGATGAGCTGCGGGAGTCTACAAGAGCGTTGCCGATCTCGGCAAAAGCCGCCGCGCCCAGTGCTCTACACCCCTTGCGCTAGGGCCTTTGGATGGCTAATCTCGCATAAACACGCAAATACAGGCATAACCATGCACGGTCAGCACGTAGTCACCGACCTGCCGCAAGTGCGGCGGCAGAAAATTCTGTTAATGCTTGAGCGCGACGGCCGCGTACTGGCCTCGGAGCTGAGCGCGCATTTTGAGGTGTCTGAAGACACCATCCGCCGCGACCTGGCCGAGCTCGACAGCGCCGGCCTGGTGCAACGTGTGCATGGCGGCGCGCTGCCCAAACCGAAAGACTCCGGCAAAGACTACTTCGCCCGCCTGAGCGAAACCGACGAGATGAAACGCCAGCTCGCCCAGCTTGCCGCGCAGCAAGTAAAGGACGGCCAGGTGGTGATATTCGACTCGGGCACCACGCCGCTGCACATTGCCCGTTGCCTGCCGCTGGACATCCACCTCACCGCCATCACCGCTTCGCCGATGACCGCCGTAGCGCTGGCCGAATACCCTGGCGTAAGCGTGATTTTGGCCGGCGGCCAGCTCAACCCGGCAACCATGGCCACCAATGGTCGCGAAGCCTTGGAGCTGATTAAAAGCATCAAGGCCGACCTGCTGTTTACCGGCGTGTGCGCCCTGCACCCGGAAATCGGCCTGACCTCGCCGCGCTTTGAAGAAGTGCAGCTAAAGCAGGCCTTGCTCGACAGTGCCACGCAGGTAATAGCCGTGACCACCGCCGACAAACTCGGCGCCGTGGAGCCCTTCGTGATTGCCCCCTGCACGCGGGTGCACACGCTGATAACCGAAAGCCGCGTGCCGTCTGGCGATATTGAAGACTACCGGCGCCTGGGCTTAAACGTGGTGGTGGCGGAGGCGTAGGTTGGTGTTGAGCCGAAGGCGAAGCCCAACGATACACAGAACGTTGCCCCAACTCCGTTGCCGATCTGGACAGGCTTTAAGAGCGTTCTGTTTGGTAGCGGTGGTGGGGCAGATTGCGATGTATCGTTGGGCTTCGCTTCGCTCAACCCAACCTACGCCACGGTCAGCGAATCGCCGATCACATAGAACTGCCCACCTGCCACGTAGTGCAGGCTGCGCAGCGCTGGGTCGGCCTGCTCAAACAGCCAATGGCCGTTGGCAAACACGCGGGTGTCGGCCCAGGCGCCTACCACTTCGGCAATAAACAGATCGTAGGTTTGTTGGTTATGTGGCTCGGGAATCAACCGGCAGGCCAGCCACGCCGAGCAGCCGGCCACAAACGGCAAGTCATGGTCGGGAAATTCAAACAGCTGCACGCCGGCCCGTTCGAGTTTATCTGGCTCGTCCGCCAGGCTGCGGGTGCCGACGCTGTGGGTCAGTTGCGCTTGCGCGGCGGTGGGCACCTGAATCACAAACTCGCCACTGCCTTCGAGCAGCGCGCGGGTGCGGGTCATTTTGTCCACCACCACGGTCAGTTTGGGCGGCGCGAAGTCCAGGGCGCAGGCCCAGGCAGCGGCCATCACATTGCTTTCGCCGTTATGCCGGGCCGACACCAGCACGGTGGGGCCGTGGTTGAGCAAACGGTAGGCCTTGGCCAGTTCCACAGGGGCGATGGTGTTCATAACGGCGCTCGCTTGCAGAGTGAATTAGGAGGAGGGCGATGATAGCTGCGAGATGGGGCGCAGCAAAAGCGATAACCTTCCGAATAACAGCAGTGGTCCGATATCCAGAATAAGCAACCATGAAGTTCTCACCTTTATCTAACGCATATAACGAGCCAGCTTTTTTCGCTGTAGGTAAGAAGCTGTTGTTTGATGCCCATAATTTTTTTTGATTAACCGCAGGGGCAGACTTGGAACTAGGAGTTTTGCGCACACGCTTCGCTGTAATTAGAGCGGGCAGCTAACGACTAGTAGATAAGGGGGTTGTCATGAAGAAAATTATAGGATGCTCTGCGGCATGTTTAATTCTATTTGTGGGCGCTGCGTTAGCCGGCAGCAATAGGGATTACATCGCGGAGTTATATTTATTCAACGTGAAATCGGCTAACCGCGTGTTATGCGCGACGGTGGCGGATGATTACGCCGCCGTTGCGGCCAGTGTCAGCACGCTGTCCGATGATTTTTCCACGCTGACTGAAGCCTCTCAGGCGCTAGCCAACTATGCCGCTCGTTATAAGGAACTCGATGCGGCAATGAAGCGCTATACAGAGTCTGATGAATACCTTAGATACAACTCCGTGATTGTGGCTGAATTCAAGAAGGCAGAAAGATTTAAGGCCAGAATGCCGAATCTTCTTCAACAAATTGGTAGATTTCTAAAAGTGATGGAGTATGAGCAGGAGCGCATTGCGCAGCCAATGGTAAACGGCGATAAATTTGCATTGCGCACTTCGCGTGATATTTACGCCCATGCACGGTTTGCCTGTGGGCGTTTAAGAACAGCGCTAGATAATTATTGGGTTAATAAGAAATAAAACATTCAGGTGCTTAGACTATTCGGGCATGCGCGTGCAATGCCCGACTGTTTTCTCTACGTAAGCGCGTTTGTCGGTTAATCAGGCGCTTGGCAACCACGCTCCACCTGACTACAGTGCGCCGAGCACCGCCCCGCGCTCATTTAAAAGGACTTTACCCATGCTCGGTCACCGCTTGCTCCCCTTGCTCCTGCTCAGTTGCGTAATGCCCTTACAGGCTCAGGTTTACACCTGGGTCGACGCCAACGGCCAGAAGCACTTCGGCAACCAACCACCTGCCACCCAGCCAGTGCAAGAAGTCACCATCAAACCGGCCTACGTCAGCGATGGTCCGCCCCCGGAAGCAGTTGACTCAGCAAGCAGCAGCGCCAGTACCCAAGGCAGCGCCAGTACGTCCAGCGCCGATAAGGGCAAGTCCGACGAGCAAAAAATGTGCAGCGAAGCCATTCGCTGGACCGGCGTCGACCTACCCAACCTTAAAGACATCGCCCGCGAGCGCAAACAGCAGGGCAAGCTCACTGGCGACCAATACAACCAAGTGGTTAAGGCCCTCGACCAGGCCAAAAGCGAAATCACCCTGCGCGACTGCCTGGCCAGTAAAGGCAAAGAGCGCGAGCAATACGAATGCCTCTCCGGCGGCGCCGGCGTATTGGTTTGCTCCGGTGCCCTGCAAAGCGCCATGAGCAAATAACCACGCAGGGTTTCCAACACCGCGCCCTTTGCCTATCATCGCGGCAGGCCGATGCTGCCTGCCGCTCGCACCCAAAGGGTACGGTGAAAGCATTGCACTAACCCCCCATTCCTTGGTTCTTCCAGACCGTCGAAGGTTGGCAACGCGAGCACTGACAGGCTTCGACAGAGGACGAACTATGCCTAGCGTTACCCACTCTCAAGCCAAAACCATGGCCAAGCTGCTGCGTGCCTCATTGGCCGCCAGCAAGCACGACATTTCCCACAGCGCCGCGCTCGAACTTATCGCCCAGCAGTTGGGCTACAACGACTGGAACACCGCCAGCGCCGTACTGCCCGAAGACACCCCGCCAAGCGGTATCGCCTTCGACAGAGCCATCCCCATTTTGCGTAGTTTTGACGAAGCCAAAGCCCGCGAGTTTTACCTCGACTTCCTCGGCTTTAGCGTGGAATTCGAACACCGCTTCGAAGCCACGCTGCCGCTGTACCTGGGCATCGAACGCGCCGGCCTGAAACTGCACCTCTCCGAACACCACGGCGACGCCAGCCCCGGCGCCACCGTGTTTGTGCCTATGCACAACATCCGCGCCTACAACGCCGAACTGCTCAGCAAACACTACGGCTACGGCCGGCCCGGCATCGTTGAACAGCCGTGGGGCTTGCTGATGGAAGTGCATGACCCGTTTGGCAACCGCATTCGGTTTTGCCAGCAGTAGGGGCGAGAGCACGTATTAGCACCGTGTGTTTACCGGCACGATTCGGGGCACGAATCGTGGGGCCGCCCGCTGTGCGAGGACGACGGTGATGGTGGTGCAAACGCCCGTCGTCCCCGCGCAGGCGGGGATCCAGAATCAACCGACGAACGCTGCCCCCCGCGCCACGCGCGTTTTACCGCAAAGTGTCTACGCTCACCTGCGATTACCGCTGCGGTGCCCGTCCTGGGCGTCGCGCTATTGGGGAGCGCCACCATGATGCGTCTGCTACTCGCCGTCGTTTCACTGCTTGTTTTCAGCCTGCCTGCCCAGGCCGGTGTAACGCCCTTTCCCGCCAGTTTTAAAACCCAAGAGATCGCCGTCGACGGCGTCACCCTGCACGTGCGCGTCGGCGGCAAAGGCCCCGCCGTGGTGTTGATTCACGGCTTCGGCGACACCGGCGATATGTGGGCGCCACTCGCCGCCGACCTGGCCCGCGACCACACAGTGGTGGTGCCCGACTTGCGCGGCATGGGCCTGTCCTCCATCCCCGCCAATGGCTACGACAAAAAGACCCAAGCCGGCGACATTCGCGGCGTGCTTAGCAAGCTCGGCCTCGACCACGCGGTAATAGTCGGCCACGACATCGGCACCATGGTCGCCTACGCCTATGCCGCGCGTTACCCGCAACAAACCGAGCGCCTGGTGGTGATGGACGCGCCAGTACCCGGCATCGCCCCCTGGGAGCAGATTGTCCGTTCGCCCATGCTCTGGCACTTCGACTTCGGCGGCCCTGACGCCGAACGCCTGGTAGCCGGCCGGGAACGCATCTACCTCGACCGCTTCTGGAACGAATTCGCCGGCGACCCGAAAAAGATCGACGAAGCCACCCGCCAACACTACGCCAAGCTGTACGCGCGCCCAGGCGCCATGCACGCCGCCTTCGCCCAATTTCATGCCATCCGCCAAGATGAAATTGACAACAAACCGGGCAACACCCAGCACCTGACCATGCCGGTGCTGGCCATTGGCGGCGAAAAATCTTTTGGCGCCAACGAAGCCATCGTTATGCGCAACGCTGCTGACAATGTCACCGAGTTGGTGGTGCCCGGCGCCGGCCATTGGCTAATGGAAGAAGCGCCCGGCGCCATTATCAAAGCCGTGCGCGAGTTTATTAGTCACTGAAACCCGGACGCAAAAAAGCGGGCCAGTAACACCCTGGCCCGCCTGCTACAGCCCTAACGCTTAAGCCTGGACCGGCTCCTTCTTACACGCCGCCACTACCGCGCGGGCCATCTCGCTCAAATACTGCAACGTGGCATCGGCCGAGCCTTTGCTGGTGCTGGCATCGCACACCACCAAATGCTCAATGCAGCCCAACAAAATGGTGGCTTGCTCCAACGCATCGTCCACCGGAATGCCTGGGTTGACCGAAAACAGCGGACGGCCTTCGGTGGGGGAGAAGTGGGTTTGGGTGGTTACTGGGGAATTTGTCTGAATCATGGATTCCGTTCTCTCAATGGATTTTGGGTAATGCTCGGCGGACCGAATCCTTTTCCGGCAACCGAGCGGCTGCAACCTTGCTCGGCAGTTAGAGCGCCGGGCATAGTGCGGTGACGTGCCCAAACGTGAGCACGTGATTGCAATTTTGCACGATAAAACGTGCATGTAAAGGGTGTTTAGCTTGAAAAACCGTGCTTCCGAAATTTCCTCAGCGCAAAGTGCAGGCGAGCGGCTCCGTGAAGAACGGACCCGCCTTGGCGCCAACCAAGAAGACTTCGCCCAAATCGGTGGAGTAAACCGTAATACGCAGGGTGCCTACGAAAAGGACGAGCGAAGCCCGGACGTTAAGTACCTGGCTGCGCTCGCTGCGCATGGCGTGGACGTGCTCTATGTCGTAACCGGCGAGCGCGTGCCGATGAAGAGCGATGGCTTGACGGTTGAAGAGGCGCAGTTGCTGCTTGCCTATCGGGTTATGGGTGAAGCAGACCGCCAAGCCCTGGCGCGGGTAGCCGGCGCTCTTGCCAAGAACCAGAACCGCTAAACGGCTATCGCCCGCTTGCTTTCGCCTAGCTAGGGAACGTTTATATGCAAGACTCCTCGCCACCTGCGCAGGTAATTACCGTGCCCCAAACCACATTCGCCGAACGCTTTACCCCCTTGAGCACCACCCTGCACGACCCCGAAGGCATTTTCAGCGGCTCGCAAATGTACGCCGACCTGAGCGCCTTGATTCCCTTGGCCAAAGCCCAAGGCGAGTACAGCGCCGAACTCGCCGAGCTCTACGCCGCCCTGGCGCTATTGCAGGGCAAGCGCGATGAGTGGGAAGAGCAGCGCACCTTTGGTCTGCAAGCCCTGGCCATTCAACAACGCAATGCGGTGTTGCCGGCCGAAGAGGTGCTGGCACTGCATTACAGCTTGTCGTTGGGCGCCGCCGAGTTGGAGCAGCCGGAGCAGGTGATTGAGCACCTGCGTGCTGCCATTGCCTTGATTCCGCAAGACCATAGCCTGAGCCAACGTCAGCACTTTGGCCTGCGCCAGGAGCTGGGTTATTGGTTGCATCTGCAGGGCGATTACGCCGCCGCGTTGGCCTATAACCGCCAGTTGTTGGCAGATGCCGAAGCCGCGTTTGGCGCGGACGAGGCTGAGCTGACGGGTATGCTGACCAACCTGGCGCAGAACACCTATGAGTTGAAGGAGTGGGCGCAGAGCGAGGCGTACTTGCAGCGCGTGGTGAGCCTGTCGCGCCAACATCACAAGCTGGATATTGAGCTCGACGGCCTGTTTCAGCTGGGCGTGCTGGCCCATGAACGTGGCGACAATGTGCACGCCCTGGGCTATTTCCAGCAGCGCATTGAGCTGGCCCGCGAGGCCGATGATGACTACCTGCTCGAGCGCGCCGAGGAGGATCTGGCCGAGTTCAAACAGCGCGCGGGCGGCTAGAAATGCGCGGCGCTTTGCACTTTAAACCGTGGCTTGCGGTTGATATCGTCAGCGCGGGCTTTTCGGCTCCATAGAGAGTCATGCTGCGCAGCTAGGTTAACGCTCTGCCAACGGCGCCACAGGAAACACACCGCATGGATTTGGTTTGGATTGCTGCTGCGATTTTTGTCTGCCTGTTTTCAGCCGCGCTGGTGATGATGCACTTTTGTCCGAAGCTGCCGGCTCATCATCGCGACGAAGAAACCAACACGGTGGTGCGGCTGCTGGCCAACCTGTTTGTGGTGATGACTTCGCTGGTGTTTGGCTTGCTGATCAATTCGGCGAAAAACACCTTTGAAGGCATCGACGCCGATGTGCATGTGTTTGCTACCAAAATGATCATTCTCGACCGCACCCTGCGCACCTATGGCCCGAGTGCCGATGAGGCGCGCAAGCGGCTGGAGGAGTATGTCGAGCAAGCCATTGAAAACCCCTCACATAGCGACGATGCCTTGCATCAACAGCCGAGCATCACCGGGCAGTACCTCGACCGCCTTGGCGATGCCTTGCGAGTAATCACACCAGTAGATCGTTACCACGAAACCATGTTGGTGGAGGCACGCCAGCAGTACCACGGGCTGATGGAACAGCGCTGGAAGTTGCTGGAGCAATCGGAAGGGGTTATTCCCGCGCCGCTGATCGTCATGCTGGTCGCCTGGATGATGCTGATCTTCACCGCCTTCGGCTACCACGCTCCACGCAACGGCATGATGGTGGGCATGTTTGCCGTGTCGGCGTTGCTAATTGCAGCCTCGGTGGCGCTGGTGCTGGATATGGATATTCCTTTTAGCGGCCCGATCCAGATCTCCGATGCGCCGCAACGACGTGCCTTGGCAGAGATTCAGTTGCCCTGAGCGCGTTCAGCTCGGGCAGAAAACGCACCCACAGCCCAATCGCGCTGGCCCGCCGCTGTTCCCACGCGGCGGGCAGAGCCTGCCTCGGTCGGCCAAGCTCGGGCCTGTTGATAAATGGCGACGTGTTACAGCAGTTGCCGATACGCCGAAATATCCTGCAGGGAGGTGTGCAAGCCACTCGCAGGCGTAAAAGGCGCGCCGCTCACTGTCGAGAACGGCACGCCGTTGCTCCCCAGTGAAACGTAGCGCTCACCCAGATCGCGCTCGGTAAAGTAGGTGTACGAAATCTGGTGCATCAGCTTGTACTTTGCCTCATCCGTCACGATGGCTTTGCTGAGGTCGGTTAGATCGGCTTCGTTGAGGTTGAGCCTTTTGTTCAACGGCACGCCCCAGCGTTTAAGGCAGCTTTCGGCCAGGTGGCGAACGATTCGGCCGGGCTCAATCAACGCTTTCAAATCGTTTACCCCTGTCGCGGTATCGCCCGTGGACGTGGCGTTGCCCACCAAGGTGGCGTGGCGTCCGGCCATGGGGTAGATACACACTTTGCTGCCCGGCGCGGTGTGCGGAATCACGCAGCTAAAGCCTTTGGAGCGCTCATCACGGGCATAGAGGGCTACGTACTCTTTTACATTCGAGCCGAGGTTTACTTTGTCGTCCTGAAAGTTGCCGACGCCGGGAACCGGGTCAATCGCAAAAATATTCACCGGAATATTTTTCAGGGCGCTGTCCTTGAGCATCGCATTGGCCAGCATGTGGCAACTGATGCCGCCACGGCTCCACCCCACGAGGTTGACCCGCGTGGGAATAACGCCGTCTTTGCGGAACGTCTTGATGATTTGTTCCTGTAGCTGTTGCTGGGTAATGCTGCGGTGGCCGTAGTTGTACTTGCGCCAGAACCAGGAGCCTTCGACTTTTACCTCTTCTATGGGAATGCCGGCGGCTTTGAGCCGGTTGTATTCGGCCTCGGTCAGTTGCTCGCGCTGCCAGTCGCATTTGCCTTTGATGATGTTGATGGCGTGCTGCACGTTTTCGTACCAGCCTTTGCCAAACAGCGTGCCGCTGAGGCCGTAATCAGCCGTGCGGGTAAACAGCTCGTCCGCTTGCAGGTTGCCGCTGCCGGGGCCATCGACCACGATCCAGTCGGCAAACTCGCGCCCGGGATGGTTGGTGGCCAAGGTCGAAACCAGTTCGCCATTCCAGAAGTTGGCATGGGCGAAATCATATTTGTTGGATCCCGTGCCGCAAAAGAAGATCGTTAAAACGGTCATGTGGCTGCTCCTGGTGAGGTAAGAGCAGTCACTTAGGGGTGATGGCTTGGGTGAAAAATCAGACCGTTTCTACAAGCGTGTAGCTTTAGTTGCTCGGGCGCGGATGGCGGCGTCACTAGCGCTTGCGCCGTCTGTTTTCAAACTCGAGGGCTTGCCGGTTATGCGCGGTTTTGTGTAAGCCCGGTTAGTGTGTCGGCGATGCCCTTGGTTCGCCGCGACGTTTCTTCGGTCATCTGGCTGGAGTCTTCCAAGGCATTGAGCATGCCCTTAGGGTGCCTACGGCGGTGGACTGGTCTTCAATCTGCACCGCGACTTTCTGGATTTCCGAGGATAGATGGTCGATATCCACGCCGATTTCGCCGGCATTTTTGCGGGTGATTTCTGCGAGTTTACGTACCTCATCGGCCACCACAGCAAAGCCGCGGCCCATTTCTCCGGCGCGGGCCGCTTCAATGGCGGCGTTCAAGGCCAATAGGTTGGTTTGCCCGGCGATTTGCTGAATGACCTGCACAATGGATTGAATGCGCAAGCTCGACTGCGCCAGCTCGCGGGCGCCTAACACCACGTCGTCTGCCTGGCTGGAAAGCCCATCAAAAGTGGCGCGTGCATCAGCGGCTACGCCGTTTTGGCGGTCGATGGTGCCGGCCAGGTCGTCCATCGAAACGTGTAGTTCGCCAGCGTAGTGCTGCAATTGACTGGCGATTTGGTCTTGGGCTTTGTTGGCCTGGTCAAGTACGGACCCAAGGTCGATCAAACCGTTGAAGATCGGTTGCAGGTTTTCATCCAGCCCGCAGATGTCTATAGAACTGGCGAAGTTGTTCTTTTTGAAGGCTTCGATCTGCTTGACCACAATATGGTTAAGCCCAACCAGTTTTTTGATTTGCCGGCGCAGAAAGAAGGCCTTGAACTCGCCGTAGTGGGTGGCGAAGTTATCCACGTAATCGTCTTGAAAGCGCTGGCCGGGGCTGACGTGAAAGAAAAAAATCGCCGTCAGGGTTTGGTTGAGGTTAAGCCCAAGAATTTCACCAAAGGTCGAGAAGCCAGTAATCGGCACCGTGCCAAAAATCCCGGCCATAGAGCGCAGGGCATCGGCGTTATTCAGCCGGCGCAGAATGCAGTCGTTGAGAATGCCGGCAATCGGTACGCTGCTTTTGTCGCGTAAGAAACGCTGGTAGTCGGCCAGGGTTGATTCACGCATCGACGTGCGCTTGACCATGATTAGCTCTTCGCCGGGCGCCACGTCGCAAAACAAGTGCACGATGCCCGAGTGGTAGTCGATCGAGGCGATGGAACGCACAAACAGTTCCTGGCCAACACGAATGGCAAACGAATAATTGGCTAGGTGTTTTTCCAGCTCCTGCGCCTGGCACTTGAAGGCATCGCACAGAGCTTCGACCATCGACTTGATATTGCCTTTGGAGTCGATGACCTGATGGATCGTGCGATCTTCCAGCGAGCCGGTCAGCACGCTGAACGATGGCCCCGAAGGCTCGAAGTTCTGGCTTTTGAACACACCAAAACGGATGTGCGGCGCGCACTTGAGAAACACGATCTGGGCGTGGTTCTCGTAGCTGCGCGAGCCGTCGTGGATCAAGGTTTTTCGAAAGTCGCCTTTGCCACCCGCCGAGCCCCCGACAAACAAGCAGGGAAAGCGGCCGGATTCGTAAAGCGCCTCCATAAAAAACGACTCGGAAGCTGACAGCCCGTCAAACAGCACATAGGCCAGGGTGTCGCGCTGATCAATGGCGGTACGCACCTGCACAGCCTTGAGATTTTCCACCAAGCGCGAAATCCGCTCGCGCATGCTCGCCCGTTTGCCACCGCCGCGAATATCCGCAGACTCCAACGGCACCATGGCGATTTCTGCCGAAGCGATAACGCTACGATCAAACAGCTGCAAAACAATGCGGTCCCAGGTGTCGCCGGTATCGCAATAGAGCTGTTTTTCATCGTTGTACAACTCACCCGAGGTGGTGCACAGGCTTAACGTGCACTGGCCAAAACGCTGGCGAATACGGCGGGCGATGGCATCCAAGTCCAGGTGTGGGGACACAAAGCCGGTGATAAACACCGGGTCTATCGTCAGCGCTTGCAGCTTGGTCTCAAGTTCGGACGATGAACACACCACACTGACCGGGCTGCGTGGCGACGATGCCTTGCTGAACAGGCGAAAGGGCTTCATAGCGTATCCCCTCAAGGGTTTAGGTTTATGCCGCATGGCTACGCGATTAGGCCTGCTGAGGCGAAGTCAGCAGTTTTTGCCCATAGGCTTAATTAACCGTAAGCGGCGTCGAGCTTATTTTTCGCTGCTACGGCGCATGCCAACGCGGACGCAAACCTGGGTTGCCTTGAGTGGGGGGAAAACGAAACAGGCGGGTGCCTGCCCGGCTGAGGAAACGAACCTGCAATGACGTGGAATTCATACTGCGTCAGGCCCTGTTGTTGTAGTGATAAGCATCGAGCTGGCTGCCCACCATAAAGAGGGCGCGCCCTATCATTCGACGTTTTCACCTAGGGCGTCATAGTACTTTTGCACCAGATCACTAAGCCTTTAGGTGGGGATATTGCCTGTCGACGGGCAAATTCGGAATTGATGCTGGGCGGGGTGCTGGGCATAGCGAGAAATCGGAAGGAGCGATTCCCGCGCCTCTGGTCTCGGTGGTGCTGGTGCTCTGGATATTCCCTTTAGCGGCCCTATCCAGATATCTGACGCGCCGCAGAGGCGGGCGCTGGCGGAGAATCGGTTAACGTGAGGGCCAATTATGGTGCGTTTAATAGTGCTTTTAAGCGCGCTAGTCTGCGGTTCCACTCTCTTGTTGTTCCTACAATTGCGCAGGGTGCGCTCGATGGCCCCGGCATAATGGTTCGGCCTTCGAGGAGCACGCCGCATACGTCCGCGAGGAGAAGCAAACATGGCACACGCAATCTTGGCCAACGTCTCGGCCTCCATCACTGAGCTAAAGAAAGACCCCATGGGTACGGTAGGCGCGGGTAAAGGCCGCGCAGTGGCGATTCTTAACCGTAACGCACCGGTTTTTTACGCGGTGCCCGCGCAAGAATATGAGCGCATGGTTGAACTGCTCGACGATATCTACCTGGGACGGCTCGCAGAGGAGCGTAAGAACGAGCCTTCAATTCAGGTCACTCTCGATGAGCTCAACACCCGCTAAAACGTGCACGCGTTACGCATTGAAATTCAAAGTGTCTGCGTTGAAAGAGTGGGATGCCCTGATCGGGCCAGTAAAAGAACAACTACGCAGAAAACTAGCAGAACGCCTCGATAACCCGCGGGTTGAAAGACAAGCTCAGCGGCCAGGAAAATAAAGATCGCTACAAGATCAAGCTTCGGGCGTCTGGATATCGGTTGGTCTACCAGGTTTATGACACTGACGTTGTGGTTGAGGTGATTGCGGTTGGCAAGCGGGAGCGGGGGGCAGTTTATGGCGCTTCGATGAGGCGTTAATTGGTCTATGCAGTAGGAATGAGCCGCTATACTTTAGCCTCTTCGCCGAATATAGGCGTGTCAAGGTTCTGGGCTGATTTTCTTTAGCATTCCTTCTAGCCCTCCACCGGCACCACAAAAACTTCGGCAATTACCTTCGGTAGTGACTACAGCTTCCTCTTGAGTAAAGGAAAACTTAACCTGACAATTTCCGTTATCTTCAGGAGATCCAGTTAGCGCGTTGCTTTTTCCTCCCGGCCAATACTCTTTATTGTTTTTATAGATGTAAGAATCAGTGCTAGCGTTGGCCTCTTTTTTGCTATCCCCTCTATTTCGCATCGAAAATCCCTCTGTGTAGTAGCTAAATGACATCTCATTTTATTGGATTCTCTGGTAGCTGCCGCCGCTATATAACTCGAGTTTTGCCGAGTAAGTTTTTCCGCTACTGGATTTTACGCCCCAGAACCAAGTGTCTGCCCCCACATGTCCTCTTTTTTGTCTGCTAGAGCAATAAAGCTTACTTGCAAAATTACAAATCCAACAAGCAGCAAGCTTGAGTTGTGTTTTTGCATTTTAATTGGCCTCGGGAACTTGTATTTATTGAGAGGTTATATTTATTGTCGCACTTAAATTTTTGAAAGTCGCTTGCCTTGACCGGTTTAGAGTAGTGCCATAAAACGTTCCTTTTTTATCTGTAGTATATCTCACAAAAACTTTCAGGCCCAAACCCTTCATCTCTCCCTAGAGTTACCACTTTGTTATCCCCTCCAACGAAGACGGTACCGTCATCTATCAATTGAGGGTTGGTTTTTCTCATTTCAACTGCAACTTTATTTGAAAGAGGGTCCAGCGCTGTCAATTGTTCGTTTACGAAAAAAAGCTTGTAATCGCCAATTGGTTTGTTCAGCCCGGGGCATACGAAATTGTTGAGAGCACTGTTTTCGAAGGGGTATCGTAACTGGATTATATATTGCGGCCCTGCTGGCATAGTTGCAGGTAGATCAAGGCGGTAGCTGTTCAAGAGACGAACCTTCCAAAATAGAAGACTTCCTTCCTTGGCGGAAAATTCCTGTATTTCCTGTTTGGTATATTTATTAGATATAGATCCTGGATACATAGAGGAAATCAAAGTAGCCACCAGCCCTTCAAGCTTCTTCGTATCTAGATAAATCCAATTCGGCTGCTTAAATTTCGGATAGCTGTTTGCAATTTCTGTGGCACATGAGTTTTCTGGAAATTTATCCAAGTCAGCCACAGTGTAAAAATTCAACCTGTCTTTCATTGCGATACAGAGCCCATCCTCTGGCCCTTTTTGTATTTTCCACTCTTTGGCATAAACCGGGTTGAAGGTGGTTAACAGCAACGTCCCCATGACCAGAACGCAGCAATTAATAGACCTACAGTTATATTGCATCGCCTAACCCCTGGAAAATATTTTTAATTTTTATCAAGTCTAACAACCAACTATAATTTGGCAAATTGATGGATCTATTGATTGGAAGAATTATTTTTCCTACTTTAAACCTCCGCTTTGTTCAAAAACGCTTATCCGATTATCAGGAGGCAGGTTTGAGATTTTGAGTGCCCGGCTTCAATCGCTTGATTAAATGCTCGGACTGCCCTAAACCACAGATGCTTTTGCAGCTAACACCCGTTGGTGAGGGCAACGCGTTAAACCCTAGCAGAATGCCCCCAAAAGCAGAAAGCAAACGCGCGCTATAGCAAGACACAGCGAGGTTTTGGATTTCATACTCAGCACGCCTCCTACTTGGCTAGTTTTGTTCCCCTGGCGCTGTCTTCCTGGCGTGCCGATTTCGACACTTTTTCGACACGCTAGGCCCGTTCTTTTCACTCATTGTAGTGAGTTACTTCGCAAATCCCATGTGGTCCCGAGCCTTCGTCAATCGCAATATAAACGTTTCGAGGTCCTCCACCTGCTAAAAATACTACTTGGTTATCCCACAGCATCGGGTAGGTGCCGAAAAGAAAGCTGCCTGTGTATCCGACTCTAGGATCTGGCCTGAGAAGATCTTCTGTGACAAAGAATAATAATCTGTCAAAGGATTTTTCGATATTTAAGTTAGGGCAAGCCAATCTGTTTTCAGGTCTTGCATCCGGTGGGTATTTTAATAGCACTACTGTTTGATTTTCTGGTGCTGGCGTAGAGTCCCCTTTAAGTCGGAAATCGGTTACTAGCTTTTTCTTCCAAAGCAGCAATCTCCCTCCCTTTTCAACGAACTCTTTAACTTCTTCTTGATGATTTAAGCTACGTTTACGTCGCTGTTCGTCTGTCATCTCTTGCCATTTTGTTAACTTTCCCGCGCGTTGCCTACCGAAATAGCTTTCCTCTCCAATATCTATTAGCTCTCTTAATTCATATATGAGTTGTTCGTGTTTTTTTTTGGATCTAGCTCGGTCCAAGGTGCTTCTTTAAATTCTTTGTATGAAAGTAATGTGGAGTTGGCGCAGCTATTGTTTATATATCTGTCAGAATTTTTTACCGTGATGCTTTTTAATCTAGCATGTATGTCATTGCAGAGTGCTGCATGTTTTTCCCCGTTTTTGTAATCATAGTCCCTTTCTAAGATTGTCCACCCACTCTCTGCGCGAGATATCATTGAAAAAGTAATAAGCGGTATCATTAGTAGTGCTGATATTTTTTTCATACGCTTAAACTCCGTTTCAGCTGCGGGGCGATTTAACGCTTTTATTTTCAATGCTCTATGATTCTAAGCCCTGCTCAATTTGGCCTGGGCTTCGGACGTTTTTTGCTATATTGGGCGTTGTGTGGCTTTGTTTTCAATACATTTTCTACACGTCTGCTAACGCCCTGAATTGTGTAGAACGTGCTCGTATTTTGGATACCCGCGCCCAGCGCTCTTGGGCGTAGTCAAAACTTTGAACGAGCGACCTCGGAGAACACTCGACTTCGATACGGGCGCTCAACGTTTTAGCCAATCTGTTGTGTTGACCGATTAAGTCCACAGCCTATTCCGGTCGTAGGCTCTGCCCACCAGGCTTATTTCTTCTCCACTGCGTAAGAGTCGAGGTAACCGCATGCAATGCAGCGAAACGTCTTTACGTCATAAACTGCTTTGCCCTTAAGTTTTACGCCCATTAAAAAGCTTTTTTCGAGCTTACCTGCAACCCACGTCTGTGATGACATGTTGTTGCCATCGCCCATTTCCAGCAAAAAACCCTCTTCCATGTCTGAATTGCACTTACTGCATTGATAGGACATAACCATGACCCTCTAAACGTGAGCTGGTGTTGCGCTTATCCTTCTGGCCGATAGCGGTTTTCAGTAGGTTCCAGACGCGCGTGTAGCGCTACAGTGGGTCACAGATACGCTTACGTGCAAGGTTTAGATAGATGGTGTAAAGATCAGAGCTGTTCGACGTCACACTTTCCTTGCGTGTATCCAACCCCCCAGTCCCAAGTTGCATCGCACTTTGTGAACTGAATTGCACCGTCCTTTTTCCGCAGGTCTATTTCGTATAGCTCGGGCGCTGTAAAACAGGCACTGTTGAAAGATTTTGGCTCTGGGTAAAGTTCTTTGCCGTTTACTTTGAATGAACGAACTGACGTATGTGTAAAGCCTCCACACGTACCTGTCGCTTGAGGGGGCCGTACTTCAATACGGGCGTGTAGGCGCACACCATCAAAAGTGCATGTTACGTCTCGAGTCTCAGTGATTGGCTCGTATAAGGGGCGCAGTGGAACGGTTCCAGCATCTTCCGGTGAGCTCGTATCCATTACCGACTTTATCGAGAAGACATTTGCCTGTACGTCACAAAGATAGGCTGCACCTGGATCTGTCCAATCGGCTACAGCATCGTGGCTCGCGAAAAAAAGGACGACGGCTAACAGTTTTTTTAAAGGGTTCAATGGATGCCTTGACTACATTAGTCGGAGCTAAGATTCATTTTTCCTACTCTGCGTCGCTGTATTTCACTTGTCTATGTTCAGTGTCACTGCTCAACGACACCTTTTTCGACATCTCAAAATCCAGAAACGAAAAAGCCCTGAAGATTCAGGGCTTTAGCTTGTTCGATTTGGAGCGGGTGAAGGGAATCGAACCCTCGTTATCAGCTTGGGAAGCTGGAGTAATGCCATTATACGACACCCGCTTTTGCGGGGGACTTTGTACCAGAAGACGCTTGGGAAATGAAGCCTGCATCGTGAAACAGGGCGATGTTTTCGCTGCAGGCGGGGTTTTCGGATGGGTCATACGGCGATGGCGGTGCTTGCTTCGTGTATCGGTCGACGTTGCGCACTGCCGCTTTGTAGAAAGCCGAGCATGGCGTGTTGGGTTTGTTGCCAGGCGCCTTTGTGTTCCATGTCGAGGAAGTGACCGGCGTTGGTTACGGTGGTGAATTGGCAGTCGTTGAGGTGGTTGCCGAAGATGCGCGCGTCGGTGGCGGTGGTGTATTCGTCGTGTTCGCCGTTGATGAACAGTAGCGGTGTGTTGATGCTGTGCAGGCACGCCATGTGGCAGTGGGTGTCGAGGTGCAGCACTTTGTGGATGTGCGCGTGCATTTGCCGGTATTCGTGGTCGTGCAGGTTGCTGATGTGGCGGTGGTTGTAGCGTTTGAATAGCGATGGCAGGTGTTTGCCGATGGTGTTGTTGACCAAGTGGCCCATGTTGTCGCGGTCCATGGTGTGCAGGTAGTACAGGCCCTTTTCCAGGTAGTCGAGCATCGGTTCGTTGAGCAGCGGCGAGAAGGAGTTGATCACGGCTTTTTCGATGCGCCGCGGCCGTTGTGCCAGGGCCAGCAGCGAGGCCACGCCGCCCCAGGAAAAGGAGGAGAGGTAGTCGGCGTCGAAGTGTTCGATCAGCTCAAGGAGAATTTCGGCTTCGTCTTCTTTGCTGATGGGGTGGGCGTGGGCGTTGTGCGCTTTGGACTGGCCGGCGTAGGGCTGGTCGTAGCACACCACGTTGAATTGCGGGGTCAGGTATTTGAGCGTGTGCGCGAATGAGGCGGTGGTGGCCAACGAACCGTTAACCAAAATGATGGTTTTACGTGCGGCCGGGTTGGCGTAGTACTCGCTGTATGCATGAACGACTGCGGTTTCTGGCCTCATGTCGTCTTCCTCCTTGGCGCAAGGTGGTGCTCACATAAGCGGGGTAGCCGCTAAAAAGAGCCGTATTGGGCAGACAGCAAAACGCCTGGACATGACAACTGAATGTCAGCCATAAAAATTTAGAAGTTATTGTTTTTAAAGCGGTTTAGGATCGAACAGCGCAGCTGGAACGCGGCACGGGGAGTGCGCGAAACAGTGCAGATGAACCAGGCAGGAATCCAACAGCGCAAAGCGCCAATAACCGGGGAAGTGCTTAGATGGTCGCTGTGACTGGTGAGTCACGCCTTGACCTTGTGATTCGATTCAAGCAGCCGAGGATTTCATTTGCAAGCGCCGGCGGGTGCTTTTTCTGCAATTAAACCGCTCTGCGCCGGCCTGTCCGATGAGTGACCGGTTTTTACCCCGGCCCCTGCCTTTCACTTTTGCAGCACGGCCAGGGTTTCGCCGGTGCTTGGGCAGGTTTGCGCGCCGAGGTAGCGCGAGCTGCTCAGCCACTTCTGTTGGGGGAAGTAGGCAAATACGTAGCTGCCGCTTTTCAGCGTGTCGATCAATTTGCCAGCGATGGCGGGGCGCACGGCGGGGCAACCTTGGCTGCGGCCCAAGCGGCCGAGGCCGGGCACCACTTTCGGGTCGGCGTAATCGGCGGCATGCATCACGATGGCGCGCGATTGGCTGTTGTCGTTAAAGCCTGGCTCCAGGCCCAGCAGGCGCAGGGAGCGGCCGTGTTTGCCGCTGTAGGTTTCGCCGGTTTGGTACAGGCCGATGGAGCTTTGGTAGCTGTTGGGCACGTTGGAAAACGAGGTGGCCATGTCGGCGCCGCTGTTTTTGCCGTGGGCGACCCATTCTTCAAACAGCAGTTTTTTCTGCTTGAGGTCGAACACCCACAGGCGTTTCTCCCGCGAGGGTTTGGAGTAGTCGATAACGGTGAGCAGCTTGTTCGGGTCGCTCGCGCTGGCGCAGTGGTAGGCGGTGAGTGCGAGCTTGAGTGCGCTAATGCTGGCGGTGGGCGCCAGGCGTTGCAGGTCCGCGGCGCTGGGTAGTGGCTGCGCCTGGGCGTGAAAACTGCTGGTAATTAGTAGCAGGCCACAGGTGCCCACCAAGCGCCGCAGGGCGCTCCCCCATATGTGTCGAATCAACAATTGCACAGCCCTGTTTGAGTCGTTCTGGTTATGGCCAAACGCGCGCATTGTGCCTAATTGCGCTGGGCTTGCGGTCAATTTTTGATCAGCGGTTATTTGCCTTTGTCGGCCTCTGTGGTGATGACGGTGAAGTTACCGTTGCTACGGGTTTCTGAAGTGGAGGCCAGGTCGGTGATAACCAGGGTGGTGCCAACGTCCATGGCCGCGTGCAGGTTGCGCAGAAATTCTGGGCTGACATTCAGCGCGCCGAGTTGCTCACGGGGCGAGTTGCCGTATTCGGGGTGAGTGACTTGTACGGCCGACCAATGCAGCGGCTGGGCGGGCACCAGGTCCGGATTTGCCGGTTTTTCCAGTAGTGAGAACACGGCCATGCCGCGCGGCTGGGCGTTGCTGTCGACGGAGATAACCGGCGCACTGCCCACCAGTTGCCCGCCGCGAAACACATAGGCGCGCAGGTCGGCGCGGCTGATCAATACCGACAGCGGGCCGGCCGCGCTGCCGGGGTCGTTCCAGAACAGCTCGGTGCTGAGCACGGCGGTGGCCACCGGCTTGCCGTCGCTTACGGTTGGTGCCAGCAGGCCGGGGTGATAGACCGATACCGGCGCGCTATGGGCGTCGGAGACGATCACGGTGGTGGAGCTAAAGCCGGTGGTGTCGAACAGCTTTTTAGCGAACTCGATAGGCAGGCGCACGCAGCCATGGGAGGCCGGGTAGCCGGGTAAATGGCCGGCATGCAAGGCGATGCCATCCCAGGTCAGGCGCTGCATATAGGGCATGGGCGCTTCGTTGTAGAGGTCGGATTTATGCTCGACGCTTTTCTGCAAAATGCTGAATACGCCGGTGGGTGTTTCCCGCCCCTTTTTGCCGCTGCTGACCGTGCTGACGCCAATGGCGATGCCGTTGCGGTACACGTAGGCGCGTTGCTCGGTCAGGCTGACCACCACCGTCACCGGGCCTTGCGGCGACACTTGCGGGTACCAGACGAACTGCCCAGGTTTGAGGCTTTGCAGCTGTTGGCGCAGCTCTTCGGCAGACGGAATCGGGGTGAGGCTAGGCGGTGCTACCACCGCGCCGGTAAGGCTGATGACGACCAGCAAACCTGCACACAACAACAGCGCTTTCATCCCTGCCCTCCGCAACGACTGGTTAGGTTTTGAGCCCGTAGTGGCGACTTTAGTCCCGATTTTTTTACTGGCCAATGCCACGTTAGTCGTCGTTCGGCGTAGCGCCCTCGGCTTCGGGGGCTGGGGCAGGATCTGGCGCCAGGCAGTCCGTAGGGTGTGCTGCACGCACCAAGCGATTTAGCGGCGAAAGCACCACCTTACAGCAGGGCGATTTCTTCGCGGGTGAGCGCTCGGTAAGCGCCAGGCGCCAGGCTTGGGTCCAGCTGTAGGGCGCCGACGCTTTCCCGGTGCAAGCGCACGACCTTGTTTTGGAAGTGGCCAAACATGCGCTTTACCTGGTGGTAGCGACCTTCGTAGAGGGTTAGCCGGGCGCTATGTGCGGTCAAAATTTCCAGCTCTGCGGGCAGGGTGGTGAGGTCTTCATAGGCGAAGTACAAACCCTGGGCGAATACCTCGATGTACTCGGCGGTTATCACCTGTTCGGTTTCGACGTAGTAAACCTTGGGTTGTTTGCTGGTTGGTTGGGTGACGCGCCGCGACCACTGCCCATCGTTGGTCAGCAGCAGTAGCCCGGTGGTGGTCAGGTCGAGGCGGCCGGCCAGGTGCAGCGTGTGTTCGCGCGCTTCGGGTAGCAGCTCAAGCACGGTAGGGTGCTCGTCATGCTCGGTGGCGCTGACGTAGCCGGCGGGTTTGTGCAGCATAAAGTACAGCGCCGGTTTGCCGGTTTGCAGTACCTGCTCATCCAGTTCGACGCTTTGGAATTCGCGGATATCCAGCAGGCCATCGCGCACCACCACGCCATCCACTTTTACCCGGCCAGCCGCCAGTTGCAGGCGGGCGTCGAAGCGGTTGGCGGCGGGCAGGTTGGCGAGCAGGCGGTCGAGGCGCATGAGGTTAGGGCGCCGTTGCTTGCGACTCTAGGGCGTCGAGACCCTTGGCGCATGTCGGACACAGGCAGTTTTTATCGATCTGCTCGGCGCTGAGTCGGGCCAGCGCGTCGGCAGAAATGTGCGTGGTGAAACACCAGCAGTCGTCGCCCTTGCTCGCCGGGTCCGCTTGCGTGCACTGGTTCAACTGCCCACATAACGGACAGCGATCGGCCTCAGCTGACATGCCCTGGCTCCACGCACACGCGGTTACGGCCCGATTGCTTGGCGCGGTACAGGGCGCGGTCGGCGCGGTTTAGCAGGCTGTGCAGGGTGTCGCCGGGCGCCAGTTCGGTGAGGCCGATGCTGGTGTTTACTTCCAGCACGACGTCGCCGACGGGATAGCGGCTTTGTTCGGCGAGCAAGCGAATTTTTTCCGCCAGGTGTTGGGCGACGGTGGGGTCGGTGTCTTTGAGCAGCACGATAAATTCTTCACCGCCCCAGCGGCAGAGGATGTCGGCCTGGCGCAGGCAGCCGCGCAGGTTGCGGGCGAAACCACGGAGTACTTCGTCGCCGGCGAGGTGGCCGTGGGTGTCGTTAAGGACTTTGAAGTTGTCCAGGTCGATCATCAGCGTGGCCAGTGGTTTCTGCTCGCGCAGGGCTTCTTGCAGGGCCTGGTTAGCGAGGATGTCAAAGCCACGGCGGTTGGGCAGGCCGGTCAGCGTGTCGGTGGTGGCCAGGGCGGCGATGCGCGCCTGATAGCGGTGCAACACGAAGTTGACCAAAAACAGCACCAGGCCGGTCACCACCAGGCAAATCAATAGGTTCAGGTACAGGGTTTTACGGATGGCCGCCAGGGCGCCGTTTTCGTGTTTATCAACAAACAGGTACCAGTTCAGCTCGGGGATATAGCGCACGTTGAGGAAGTGGCCACGGCCATGTTCTTGATAGTTGAAGGTGCCGCTTTGTGGTTTAGGTAGCTTGTCTTGCAGCTCCTCCAGCCCGGGAACGTCCTTTAACGACTGACCGACCTTGGCACCCAGCGGCCCGCCGGTGGCGCCGGTGAGGACGATTTTGCCGTGGGTGTCGACAAAGTAAACGCTGCGATCGTAGCGCTGTTGATAGGTGTCGATCAGCTTGACCACGGCATCCACGGTCAGGCCTACACCCGTGGCGCCGATAAAGTTGCCGTTGTAGTCGGTGACCTTGTAGTTGATGAAGAAGGTCAGGCGGTCCTGGTTGGCCATATCGACATCAACATTGATCTCGTAGGGCGCGTGCATATCGCGCACGCGGAAGTACCAGACATCCCGTGGCTCGGTTTCGCTTACCGTCTTGAGCAAGCCTTTGGCCTGGTAGTAGCGACGGGTTTTTTCCGAGATAAAAAAGCTGGTGAAGGCGCCGTAATGGCCCTGCACTTCGGCCAGGTAGCGGGTGACTTGGTCGACGTCCTGCTCACCGCTGAGCACCCAGTCACGCACAAAGGTGTCGCGGCTCATCATCGAGGAAATGAGGATGGGCCGGACCAGGTCTTTCTGGATTTCCGAATAGACGTTGTCAGAGGTCAGCGGCAGTTCGGTATCAACAATGCTGCTGCGGATCGAAGCCAGCGAGGCGTAATAGCTGACCAGCGAGGTGGCGAGAAAGCCGCTGCCCAACAGCAGGAGCAAGGCCAGAACCAGATAGCGTTGGGCATTTTTTGTAGGGCGTAACGGCATGGCAACGAGGAAGGCTCTGACGGGATGCGTCACTCTAGCCTGAGCTGCGCGTGCCGTCAGCTAGCACGGCACGGTCAACATCGGCGTAATGGTGCGCACGGCACACCCTACGGAGCAGCGTGCTCTTTGGTAGGGTGTGCTATGCGCCCCAAGCGATGTAGCGGGGTACACGTTAGTTTTTGCTGCGCAAATACGCCCGCCAGCCGCCAAAGCGGCTGATATCGGTCGCACCCGCCAACCCATAGGGCTCACAGATAAACCCGCTTTCCCAACTGCCGTCGGCCAATTGCACTTTACCCAGCCCCAGCGGTGCTGGAATGCCGGTGAGAAACGAGCCCAGCTCGCTGCTCGGCAATTCCCATACTTCTACTTCGATCGCCACACCGCCTTCAGCCACACGCATCATGCCTGGGCGGAACGGCGGGCCACCGGCCAGCGCCCATAGTTGGTAATCGGCCGAGCTTTGCGTGGCTTGCAGCAAGCGCCCGCCGCGTTGTTTGAGCTGCCAGTTCAGCGGCAGACCCTCCAAGTGCGCGCCGCACACCACCACGCGGGCCAGGTCATGGCGGGCGACGCTGGCGGGTGCAGTGATGCTCAGGCTACGTTCGCCAGCCAATGGCAAATCGGTTGCGCATTGCAGCCCTTCGGCCACGCTCAGCAGGTACTGGTCGGTAAACGGCCGACCAAACACGGTCACGCCCCAGGGCAAGCCGTTGGCCATAAACCCGGCCGGTACGGCGACGGCGGCGTAGTCGAGCATGTTCATAAAGTTGGTGTAGTAGCCCAGGTCGGAGTTGCGTTTCACCGGCTCGGCGGCCAACTCGGCCAGGGTAACTGGGCGTGGGTACGCGGGGGTGAGTACGCAATCGAGCTCAGCCATGGCGCGGTCGCAGATGGCTTTGAGTTCTTGCAGGCGGTATTGGGCGCGGAACAGTTCGACGGCAGTGGTGCCCGGCGCTTTCGACAGCACGGCGTGGATCACCGGCAGCACGGCATCGGGCTGCGCTTCAATCAGCTCTCCAGCGACGCTGTAACGCTCGGCCACCCACGGGCCTTCATAGAGCAGGCGCGCAGCTTCGGCGAAGGGTCCGAAATCCAGCTCCACGGCCACGCCACCCAGGGCTTCCAAGTGTTTGATGGTGGCGGCGAACAGCGCTGGGCTTTCCGCGCAACCCAAGAATTCCAGCTGCTTGGGCACGCCAAAACGAAACCCTTGGCGCGGCACGCCAAAGGCGCTGGCGTCGTTCCATAGCGGGTTTTTGCGGCTGTAGGCGTCGGCTGGGTCCAGGCCAGCAGTCAGGCCTAATAAGTAACTGGCTTCGCGAGCGCTGGCGGTGAAGTAGGTGACGCAGTCCAGGGTGCGGCAGGCCGGGATTACGCCAGCGGTAGAGAGCAGCCCTTTGGTGGCTTTCAGGCCCACCAGGTTATTCAGCGCCGCCGGTACGCGGCCGGAGCCAGCGGTGTCGGTGCCCAGGGCGAAGCTGGCCAGACCGAGCGCTACGGCCAAGGAAGAACCGGCGCTGGAGCCGCCCGACGGGTAGTCCGGGTGCACGCTGTTGCGGCACGGGCCGTAGGGCGAGCGGGTGCCGTTAAGGCCGGTAGCGAATTGGTCGAGGTTGGTTTTGCCCAGCGGAATGGCGCCCAAAGCCAGCAGCTGTTTTACCAAGGTCGCCGATTCGCTTGGCGTATAGGCATAGGCTGGGCAGGCGGCCGTGGTGGGGATGCCGGCCAGGTCGATATTGTCTTTGATCGCAAACGGCACCCCGAACAGCGGCAAGCTGTCGGCGTTTTTGCCATCCAGCGCGGCGAGGTAGGGCTCCAGTTCTTCTGCAGTGAGCAGGTGGATAAACAGATTGAATTCGGGATTGAGCGCAGCGGCCTGTTCACGCAGCGCGCCGATCAGTTGGCGCGGCGTGGTGGTGCCGGCCAGGTAGGCGGCTTTTAAGGAGGTTAGGCGTAGGTCAAAGGGATGTTTCATTAGCGGTTCCTTATGTGCAAACGACCCGTAGGGTGCGCTGTGCGCACCAGGCCTTACGTCGGTGTACGGGGTGGTGCGCACGGCACACCCTACTGATCAGTGTTCTTCCAGCACGACTACGCGCTGGCCGGCCCTTACGGCTGACCCCGGCTGCACGCGCACTTCTTTCACTACGCCATCTCGCGGCGCCAGCAGCGGAATTTCCATTTTCATTGACTCCAGAATCACCAGCACGTCGCCGGCTTTAACGCTGTTGCCAGCCTCCACTTGTACCTGCCACAGGTTTCCGGCGATGTGGCTTTCGATGCTGTGTTGGCCTGGGCTGAGCGGGGCATCTTCACCGAGCTCAACCACGGCTTCTTCGCTGTCGAAATGCGCCTGGCCACTGGCGATCCAGCGTTCGCGTTCGGCGTTAAAGGCGGCTTGTTGCTGGTGGCGGAAGGCGCCGATGGTGTCGGCTTCTTTGGCTAGAAAGGCTTGGTAGTCAGCCAGGTTGAGCACGCTGTGTTCGATGCGCAGCGGGTAGCGGCCCAGGGGGAAGTCTTTACGGATTTGCAGCAGTTCTTCGGCGCTGACCGGGTAGAAGCGAATCTGGTCGAAGAAGCGCAGCAGCCAGGGTTTGCCGTCGAACGCGGCCACTTCGCGGTAGCGGTTCCACATTTGCAGCGTACGACCGACGAACTGGTAACCGCCTGGGCCTTCCATGCCGTACACGCACATATAGGCGCCGCCGATACCCACCGAGTTTTCTGCGGTCCAGGTGCGCGCCGGGTTGTATTTGGTGGTGACTAGGCGATGGCGAGGGTCCAGCGGCGTGGCCACGGGTGCGCCGAGGTACACATCGCCCAAGCCCATTACCAGGTAGCTGGCCTCGAACACGGTGCGGTACACCTCGTCGAGGTCTGGCAGGTCGTTAATACGGCGGATAAATTCCAGGTTGCTCGGGCACCAGGGCGCGTCTTTGCGCACGGTGGTCATGTATTTTTCGATGGCCAACTGGCAGGCCGGGTCATCCCAGGACAGCGGCAGATGGACGATGCGCGACGGCACTTCGAGATTTTGCGCCGCGCACACGGCGTCCCACTCGCCAGCGATGATGCCCAGCAAGTCGTCGAGGCTGAGGGTTTCCGGTTGATAGTGCACTTGTAGGGAACGGATGCCGGGGGTGAGGTCGATCACGCCGTTAAGATTTTTTGCCTCCAACGCCTGCATCAAGGCATGGCCACGGAAGCGCAGTACCAGGTCGAGCTCAGGGGCGCCAATTTCCACCAGTAGGTGAGTGTCGCCGGAGAGACGGGCGACTAGGCGGGTGTCGTCTTTTCCAAGGTCGAGCACGATGGGCGAAACCAACGCCAATTGGCTCCCTCGCCCGTTTACGGGAGAGGGTTGGGGAGAGGGGCTTTTGATGGTGGTGTCTGTTTCGACCGCGTTGGCTGCTACCCTCACCCCCGGCCCCTCTCCCGCAAGCGGGAGAGGGGAGCACAGCAGTTGATTTTGTTCTGGGAGAGGGGAGACCAGCCGGCGGGCTTCGGTGATGCTCACCGGGGTGAACTGCACTTTATCCCCCGCCTTCAACTGCCCCAGCTGCCACAAATCCGCCTCAATAATCGTCACCGGGCAGACAAAACCGCCCAAACTCGGTCCATCCGGGCCGAGGATCACCGGCATATCGCCAGTGAAGTCCACCGCGCCAATGGCATACGGGTTGTCGTGAATATTGGAGGGGTGCAAGCCCGCTTCACCACCACTCTCGCGCACCCATTGCGGCTTTGGCCCGATCAACCGCACGCCGGTGCGGCTGGAGTTGAAGTGCACTTCCCAGTGGGTGGCGAAGAAGGTGTCGATGTACTCGGGGGTGAAGTATTCCGGCGCGCCGTGGGGACCGTAGATCACGCGGATGGTGCGTAGCGCTGGCAACGCTGGGCACTGCGCGGCGTCCAGGCTGGCGCCATGGCTGCTGTCGCTGAGCGCAGGTATATGCAGCACATCGCCGGCACGTAATGCCCGGCCGCCATGGCCACCAAATTGGCCCAGGGTGAAGGTACTTTTGCTGCCCAGGTAATCCGGCACTTGCAGGCCGCCGCGCAGGCTTAGGTAGCTGCGCGCACCGGCTCCGGCGATGGTGCCGAGTGCCAGGGTGCTGCCCGCTTTGATTAGCAGTGCGGTGTTCATGGCTTGCGCCACGCCGTCGAGGCTCAGGGGAATATTGGCCCCGGTCACCGCCACCACGGCATCGGTGTTAAAGCGCAGGGTTGGGCCGCTCATGGTGATTTCCAGCGCGGCGGCGCCCTCGGGGTTGCCCAGCAAACGGTTGCCCAGGCGCAGGGAGAGGCTGTCCATCGGCCCTGACGGCGGCACGCCCACGGCCCAGTAGCCGAGGCGGCCGGGGAAGTCTTGCACGGTGGTTTGTGTGCCGGCGCCGAGCACTTCAACGGTGTCGGCTTTGTAGACCAACTGTTCCAGGCAGCGTGTCCATGGGTTGCCGCTGGCGAAGGGGGCGTCTTGGATAATCTGCCGCAGGTAGTCGCGGTTGCTTTCAACGCCATACAACACGCTGTCGCCAAGGGCGTTGTAGAGGCCGGCGCTGGCTTCTTCGCGGCTCGGCGCCCAGGCGATGAGCTTGGCGATCATCGGGTCGAAGTACGGCGGAATTTCGCAGCCGGCTTCTACCCAGGTGTCGATGCGCAGGGTTTTGCCATCGGCGGGCGGGAACTGCACGGCGGTCAGCAGGCCGGGGCTGGGCTGGAAATCGCGGCCCGGGTCTTCGGCATACAGCCGCGCTTGAATGGCGTGGCCCTTGGGCAGCAGCCCGTGCATCAAGGTGCTCAGCGGCGGCAAATCACCAGCGGCTAGCTGAATCATCCAGCTCACCAGGTCGACGCCCCATACCTGTTCGGTAACGCCGTGCTCCACCTGCAGGCGGGTGTTTACTTCGAGGAAATAGAACTGGCTCGCCTCGCTGTCGTAAACAAATTCCACGGTGCCAGCGCTGCGGTAGTTCACCGCTTTGGCCAGCTTGATGGCAGCGGCACACCATGCCAGTCGGTAGGTTGGTGGCTGGGGTTTCTTCCAGCACTTTTTGGTTACGCCGCTGCACCGAGCAGTCGCGCACACCGAGGGCAATCACCTCGCCCTGGCCGTCGCCAAACACCTGCACTTCCAGGTGACGGGCACGCTGGATGTATTTCTCGATAAACACGCCCGAGTCGCTGAAGTTGTTCTGGCCCAGGCGTTTTACTGCATCGAAGGCTTCGCTGAGCTCTTCGGCGCTGCGGCACACGCGCATGCCGATACCGCCACCGCCGGCAGTGCTTTTCAGCATCACCGGGTAGCCGACGTGCTCGCCGGCTACTAAGGCCGCGTCGAGGTTTTCCAGCAGCTCGGTGCCTTCCAGCATCGCCACGCCGTGTTGTTTGGCCAGGGCGCGGGCGGTGTGCTTGAGGCCAAACACCCGAAGTTGCTCTGGCGTTGGCCCGACAAAGGCAATGCCGGCGGCTTCGCAGGCTTCGGCAAAGGCGGCGTTTTCCGAGAGAAAGCCGTAGCCGGGGTGAATGGCCTGGGCGCCGGTTTGCTTGGCGATGGCGAGGATTTTCTCGACCTGCAAATAGGTGCCAGCGGCTGCGCCTTCACCCAGGCTAAAGGCCTCATCGGCCTGCTGAATATGCAGGCTGGCGGCGTCCGCCTCGGAATACACGGCCACGCCTTTTACATCCAGGGCACGCAGGGTGCGCAAGATACGGCAGGCAATGGCGCCACGGTTGGCGATCAGCAGTTTGTTGAACATGGCGTAACCCCTCAGGGCGGCGGGACGTCCCGCTGTATTCGGTCTGCACCCACGGTCGTCCGGGGTGGGAATTCTGTTTGGTCCAACTCGGTCGGTCCCCTCTGCCCGCTAGCGGGAGAGGGTTGGGGTGAGGGGCTTTTAATCGTGGTGGATTCGGCCCTCACCCCCGGCCCCTCTCCCGAAAGCGGGCGAGGGGTGCAGGGCGGTTGAGTTTGTTCTGAGCGAATCTGCATTCAGCACCTGTCCACTGCGGCTCTGGCACAAGGCGAAGAACAACCGCCGTATCAGTCCCATAGCAAAAACTCCGCCGGCGTCGGGTTGTAGCCGTTGCAGGGGTTGTTCAGTTGCGGGCAGTTGGAGATCAAGACGATCACGTCCATATGCGCCACCAACTCAACGTATTTGCCAGCGCCGGAGATGCCGTCTTCAAAGGTCAGGCCGCCTTCGGACGTTCATAAAGAAGTTGATGTTGGCGCTGATGTCGGCCTTGTTTAGGCGGCCGTCGTGCAGGCTGGCGCGCAGGAAGTTGTCGCGGCAGCTGTGCATGTAGCGCTTGTCTTGGGCGTAGCGCACGGTGTTGCTTTCTTGCGCGCAGGCGCCGCCGAGGGTGTCGTGGCGCCCGCAGGTGTCGGCAGTGATGGTCAGCAGCGGGTTGCCGAGGTTGGAGTACAACACCGTGCCGGTGGTGAGGTACACGCTCATTTGTTTGCGCAGGGTGCGTTGCACGTCGTAGCGCTCGCGCGGGTTGGCAGCGCTGAAGAACAAGGTGTCGACCGCCTGGTTACCTTCCAGGTCGAGCAAGCGCAGGGTTTGCCCGGCTTTGACTTCTTTCAGAAACGGTTCGCCCGCGGCGATGGTCGAGCGCGAGACGGCGGTTTCGGCGTGGCGCGGGCTGTGGGTCAGAGTCTGTGACATGGCGTGGCCCTCAGATATACAAGCGTTCGGTGTTGTGGAAGGCGCGGCCGTTTTCCGGGCGCGAGGTGCGGCACAGCACGCTGATGCCGTCTTCGGCGACCTGGCTCCAGTTCAGTTGCACGGGCTTGGGCGCGTATTCAGTGGCGGGGTCCATGGGGTGTTGCAG
>LNAP01002005.1_pt2 | contig 35842 bp, 33 predicted proteins | sample 602601 | NCBI WGS metagenome assembly LNAP01 (sample SAMN02440304, study PRJNA202911) | soil metagenome | biome: Subtropical and temperate rainforests or woodlands; isolation source: soil samples (1 kg each in a 20% v/v slurry with milli Q water) were... ... | reverse complement strand
TTGTCCATCTCGGACACGTCCTTGATGATGCGGACCTTGCCGGCGCCGATGCGCTGGCCGATGGCGCGACCTTCAACCAGCACGGTGCCGGTTTCTTTCAACAGGTAGCGTTCCATGACATTGGCCGAAGTGCGGCTCTTCACGGTTTCAGGACGGGCCTGAACGATGTAGAGCTTGCCGTCGTCGCCGTCTTTGGCCCATTCGATGTCCATCGGGCACTTGTAGTGCTTCTCGATGATCATCGCTTGCTTGGCCAGTTCGCTGACTTCGGCGTCAGTCAGGCAGAAGCGTGCGCGATCGGCCTTGTCGACGTCGATGGTCTTGACCGATTTACCGGCCGTGGCGACTTCGCCGTAGATCATCTTGATGGCTTTGCTGCCCAGGTTGCGACGCAGGATGGCCGGACGACCGGCTTCCAGCGTGCCTTTGTGGACGTAGAACTCATCCGGGTTCACCGCGCCTTGTACGACGGTTTCAGCCGGTGATGAACACCACGTCACGGAAGCCCGATTCGGTATCGAGGGTGAACATCACGCCGGCGGTGCCGGTTTCGGAGCGGACCATGCGCTGCACGCCGGCCGACAGGGCAACCAGCTTGTGGTCGAAGCCCTGGTGGACGCGGTAGGAAATCGCACGATCGTTGAACAGGGAAGCGAACACCTCTTTAGCGGCGCGAATAACGTTTTCGACACCACGGATGTTCAGGAAGGTTTCCTGCTGACCGGCGAAGGAAGCGTCCGGCAAGTCTTCGGCGGTAGCGGAAGAGCGCACGGCAACGGCCATGTCAGGGTTACCGGCCGACAGCGTGGCGAACGCGGTGCGGATCTCGGTATTGAGCTTCTCTGGGAATTCGGCTTCCATGATCCATTGACGGATCTGGGCGCCGGTTTTGGCCAGGGCGTTGACATCGTCGACATCCAGCGCGTCGAGGGCTGCGTGGATCTGATCGTTCAGACCGCTCAGTTCCAGGAAATCACGATACGCCTGAGCTGTCGTGGCGAAGCCACCGGGCACCGATACACCGGCACCTGCAAGGTTACTGATCATCTCGCCCAGCCCCCCACATGCTCTACATCATGGACGCCGAGCTTATCGAGGGAAACTACGTACTCTACCAAGGTGATCTCTCCACTAACTGTGTTGGAAAAGCTCAGAAGCCGGCGACTCGGGGGAGCATTTGCCGGCTGTATGGCCTGGACCTGGAAAATAAGTGAGAATGCTGGCCACTGGCGGCCGACAAATCGCGCCTACTATATCCAAGAATCGAAACTAGCTTAAGGCCCAAGGTGCAAATGAAACGATCTGCTTTCTTTATCTCCGATGGCACGGGCATTACGGCCGAAACCCTCGGTCAAAGCCTGTTGGCGCAGTTCGAAAACATTGCCTTCAGCAAAATCACGCGGCCCTACATCGACAACGCGGATAAAGCGCGGGCCATGGTACAACAAATCAACAAAGCCGCCGAAAACGATGGTTTTCGTCCGATTATTTTCGACACCATCGTCAATCAGGACATTCGTGAGATCCTCGCGACATCGAATGGTTTCATGATCGACATTTTCTCGACCTTCCTGGCGCCACTGGAACAGGAACTGACCGAGCATTCTTCCTACACCGTCGGCAAATCCCACTCCATCGGTGGCAACTCCAATTACATGGAGCGCATCGAGGCGGTGAACTTCGCCCTCGACAACGACGACGGCGCCCGCACCCACTATTACGACAAAGCTGACCTGATACTAGTGGGTGTGTCGCGCTGTGGTAAAACCCCGACGTGTTTGTACATGGCCATGCAATTCGGCATCCGCGCGGCCAATTACCCGCTGACCGAAGACGACATGGAGCGCCTGCAACTGCCAACCGCCCTGCGCGCCCATCATCACAAGCTGTTCGGCCTGACCATCGACCCGGACCGGCTTACAGCCATCCGCAATGAGCGCAAGCCCAACAGCCGCTATTCAAGTTACGCGCAGTGCGAATTCGAAGTGCGCGAGGTGGAGAATCTGTTTCGCCGCGAGAACATTGCCCACATCAATTCCACGCATTTCTCCGTGGAAGAGATTTCGGCGAAGATTCTGGTAGAGAAAGGTGTGGAGCGGCGGTTCAAGTAGTTCTTCAGCGTCTGTCAGGCCGCCATCGCGAGCAAGCCCGCTCCCACATTTGATCTTCAGCGAAAACAGACTTTGTGTACGACAAAGATCCAATGTGGGAGCGGGCTTGCTCGCGAAAAACGATAACTCGGTCTCCTAGATCACAAACAAATCCACAAACCGATTCACCGGAGTCGCTTCAAGCGCAGCCTGGTTCTTGCACAATGCAAAGATCTCGGCACTGCGCTGAGCTGTGAAGCGCGTCGCCAGATTGGCTTTGAACTTGTCTTCCAGCAGCGCAATACCATCGATGCGGCGACGGCGATGGCCGATCGGGTACTCCACTATCACGTTCTCGGTGCTGGAGCCGTCCTTGAAGAACACCTGCACCGCATTAGCGATGGAGCGTTTATCCGGCTCCAGGTATTCGCGGGTGAAACGCGGGTCTTCGACGATGACCATTTTGTCGCGCAACACGTCGATGATCGGATGCACGGCGTGGAAATCGTCTTCATATTGCTCGGCCACCAGATTACCGAACACCAAGGGTACGGCGATCATGTACTGGATGCAGTGGTCGCGGTCCGCAGCGTTGGCCAGCGGACCGACCTTGGAGATGATGCGGATCGCCGATTCGTGGGTGGTGATGACGATCTTGTCGATTTCGTGCAGGCGATTCCTGACCAAAGGGTGCAAGGTGACGGCGGCCTCGCAGGCAGTTTGCGCATGAAACTCGGCGGGAAAGCTGATCTTGAACAGCACGTTTTCCATCACGTAACTGCCGAACGGCCGGGAGAAGCTGAAGACACGTTTGTCTTCAGGCTTGAGCGCCAGATCGTTGTTGGTGTGGCTGAACAACACGTCGTAGAACCCCCATTGTTTGGCGGTCAGCACACCGGGAATACCCATCTCCCCACGCATCGCAATGTCCGCAAGACGCACGCCACGACTGGATGCATCCCCCGCTGCCCAGGATTTACGCGACCCGGCATTGGGTGCATGCCGGTAAGTACGCAGCGCCTGGCCGTCGGCAAAGGCATGGGACAACGCCGACAGTAGTTGCTCGCGATTGGCGCCCATGAGCTTGGCGGTGACGGCGGTCGAGGCGACTTTCACCAGGATGACGTGATCGATACCGACACGATTGAAGGAATTTTCCAGCGCAATCACGCCTTGAATCTCATGCGCCATGATCATCGCTTCCAACACCACACGAATGGTCAGCGGTGCATCGCCATTGGCCAGGCGTTTTTGCGACAGGTGGTCAGCCACCGCGAGAATGGCACCGAGGTTATCGGACGGATGACCCCATTCGGCGGCGAGCCAGGTGTCGTTGTAATCGAGCCAGCGAACGATGCAACCGATGTCCCACGCCGCTTTGACCGGATCGAGACGGTAACTGGTGCCCGGCACGCGAGCGCCAAAAGGGACGACCGTGCCTTCGACGATGGGTCCCAGGTGTTTGGTGCATTCGGGAAAACGCAGCGCCAGCAGACCGCAGCCGAGGGTGTCCATCAGGCAATTGCGGGCGGTATCAAGCGCCTCGGTAGAGTCGATTTAGTCAGCGATGTCCTGCAGGACCGTGTCGTAGTCGGGGCGGTTGTTCAGGTCGACGTTGGCGCTCATGTTCGATTCACTCGGTCAGTGGTTCGCTGATGGGACCTCGGTTCAGGATCAATCTTAGTTGGTGACGCCATTTTTGTTATTGAAATGCAATTAACTGTGGGAGCGAGCTGCTCGCGAAGAGGGAGTGTCGGTCGAAATCAATATTGCCTGATACACCGCCTTCGCGAGCAAGCCCGCTCCCACATTGGTTCAGTGTCGGGTTAGAAAGAATCCCCCGGCACGCGGACATAACCTTCCATCAACACCCGCGCACTGCGGCTCATGATGGCTTTTTTCACGCTCCATTCACCGTTGACCTGACCGGCCTCGGCGCCCACGCGCAAAGTGCCGGAGGGATGACCGAAGCGCACAGCGTTGCGTTCGATGCCGCCCGCCGCCAGGTTCACCAACGTGCCGGAAATTGCCGCCGCTGTGCCGATGGCCACCGCTGCCGTGCCCATCATCGCGTGGTGCAGTTTGCCCATGGACAGCGCGCGCACCAGCAAATCAATGTCGGTGGCGGCGATCTTTTTGCCGCTGGAGGCAATGTAATCCGCCGGTTTGGCGACGAACGCCACCTTCGGTGTGTGCTGACGCTTGGCCGCTTCGTCCAGATGCTCAATCAGCCCCATGCGCAACGCGCCGTAAGCGCGGATGGTTTCGAACATCGCCAGGGCCTTCAGGTCGCCGTTGATCGCGCCCTGCAACTCGGTGCCGGTGTAGCCGATGTCTTCAGCATTGATGAAAATGGTCGGGATGCCAGCGTTGATCAGGGTCGCCTTGAGCGTACCGACGCCCGGCACTTCGAGGTCATCCACCAGATTGCCGGTGGGGAACATCGAACCACCGCCACCCTCTTCTTCCGCCGCTGGGTCGATGAATTCGAGCTGCACTTCGGCCGCCGGAAAGGTCACGCCATCGAGTTCGAAATCACCTGTTTCCTGCACCTCACCGTTGGTGATCGGTACGTGGGCGATGATGGTCTTGCCGATATTGGCCTGCCACACGCGCACCACCGCCACGCCGTTGTGCGGAATGCGGCTGGCGTCCACCAGGCCATTGCTGACCGCGAACGAACCGACTGCCGCCGACAAGTTGCCGCAGTTGCCACTCCAGTCGACGAAAGGCTTGTCGATGGAGACCTGACCGAACAGGTAATCGACGTCATGGTCGGCCTTGAGGCTTTTCGACAGGATCACGGTTTTGCTGGTGCTGGACGTCGCACCGCCCATGCCGTCGATTTGCTTGTCGTATGGGTCGGGACTGCCGATCACTCGCAGCAATAACGCATCGCGAGCCGGGCCGGGAATCTGTGCCGCTTCGGGCAGGTCTTTCAGGCTGAAGAACACGCCTTTGCTGGTGCCGCCACGCATATAGGTGGCGGGGATTTTAATTTGAGGTGCGTGAGCCATTGGTGCTCCTACTCCTTATCGTAAAGGCAGGCGGACACAGGCCTGAAACCCCGTGTCCGCACTTCGTGATTTAGACGGCGACCGCCGATTCTTCGAGGAAGTCCTGGGCGAAACGCTGCAACACGCCGCCGGCCTCGTAGATCGACACTTCTTCGGCGGTGTCGAGGCGGCAGGTCACCGGCACTTCGACGCGTTCGCCATTCTTGCGATTGATCACCAGCGTCAGCGTCGCACGCGGAGTGCGGTCGCCGATCACGTCGTAGGTTTCGCTGCCGTCGATGGCCAGGGTGTGACGGTCGGTGCCCGACTGGAACTCCAGCGGCAACACGCCCATGCCCACCAGGTTGGTGCGGTGGATGCGCTCGAAACCTTCAGCGGCAATCGCTTCCACACCCGCCAGACGCACACCAGTCCCGGGACGAACCCTGGCCGTAGTCGGCACCGGCGATGATGATCAGCGGCTGCTTGCGCTCCATGTAGGTTTCGATGGCTTCCCACATGCGCATCACCTGGCCTTCGGGCTCGACCCGCGCCAGGGAACCCTGCTTGACCTTGCCGTTTTCCCGGACCATTTCGTTGAACAGTTTCGGGTTGGCGAACGTCGCGCGCTGCGCGGTCAAGTGGTCGCCGCGGTGGGTGGCGTAGGAGTTGAAGTCTTCTTCCGGCAGGCCCATTTTCGCCAGGTATTCACCGGCGGCGCTGTCGAGCATGATCGCGTTGGAAGGCGACAGGTGATCGGTGGTGATGTTGTCCGGCAGCACCGCCAGCGGGCGCATGCCCTTGAGCGGACGCGCGCCGGCCAGCGCACCTTCCCAGTAAGGCGGACGACGGATGTAGGTGCTCATTTCGCGCCAGTCATACAGCGGCGCGACCTTCGGACCGGTGTCTTCGTGGATGGCGAACATCGGGATGTACACCTGACGGAACTGCTCCGGTTTCACCGAGGCCTTGACCACCGCGTCGATTTCTTCGTCGCTCGGCCAGATGTCTTTCAGACGGATTTCCTTGCCATCGACCACGCCCAACACATCTTTTTCGATGTCGAAACGGATGGTCCCGGCAATGGCGTAAGCCACCACCAATGGCGGCGAAGCCAGGAACGCGTTTTTCGCGTACGGGTGAATGCGCCCGTCGAAGTTGCGGTTACCGGACAGCACGGCGGTGGCATACAGATCGCGGTCAATGATTTCCTGCTGGATCACCGGGTCTAGGGCGCCGGACATGCCGTTGCAGGTGGTGCAGGCGAAGGCCACGACGCCGAAGCCCAGTTGCTCCAGTTCTGTAGTCAGCCCGGCTTCATCCAGATACAGCGCCACGGTTTTCGAACCCGGCGCCAGCGAGGATTTGACCCATGGCTTGCGCGTCAGCCCGAGCTTGTTGGCGTTGCGCGCCAGCAGGCCGGCGGCAATCACGTTGCGTGGGTTGCTGGTGTTGGTGCAACTGGTGATGGCGGCGATGATCACCGCGCCATCCGGCATCTGGCCAGGCACGTCGTCCCACTGGCCGGAGATACCTTTGGCGGCCAGATCCGAAACCGCCACACGGGCATGCGGATTGCTCGGGCCGGCCATGTTGCGCACGACGCTGGACAGATCAAACGTCAAGCCGCGCTCGTATTGCGCCCCCTTGAGGCTGTCAGCCCACAGGCCGGTGGTCTTGGCGTAATTCTCGACCAGCTGCACTTGCTCGTCTTCACGGCCGGTGAGTTTCAGGTAGTCGATGGTCTGCTGGTCGATGTAGAACATTGCCGCCGTGGCGCCGTATTCCGGGGCCATGTTGGAAATGGTCGCGCGGTCGCCCAAGGTCAGCGCCGAAGCCCCTTCACCGAAGAATTCCAGCCACGCGCCGACAACTTTTTGTTTGCGCAGGTATTCGGTCAGCGCCAGCACCATGTCGGTGGCGGTGATGCCCGGTTGCAGCTTGCCAGTCAATTCGACGCCGACGCTTTCCGGCAGACGCATCCACGATGCGCGACCGAGCATCACGCTCTCCGCTTCCAGACCGCCAACACCGATGGCGATCACACCCAGCGCATCGACGTGCGGGGTGTGACTGTCGGTGCCGACGCAGGTATCGGGGAAGGCCACGCCATCGCGGACCTGGATCACCGGCGACATTTTCTCCAGGTTGATCTGGTGCATGATTCCGTTGCCCGGCGGGATCACGTCGACGTTCTTGAAGGCTTTTTTGGTCCAGTTGATGAAGTGGAAACGGTCTTCGTTGCGACGGTCTTCAATGGCGCGGTTCTTCTCGAACGCTTCCGGGTCGAAGCCGCCACGCTCAACGGCCAGGGAATGGTCAACGATCAACTGAGTCGGCACCACCGGGTTCACTTGCGCCGGGTCACCACCTTGCAGGGCGATGGCGTCGCGCAGGCCGGCGAGGTCGACCAGGGCGGTCTGGCCGAGAATGTCGTGGCATACCACGCGGGCGGGGAACCATGGGAAGTCGAGGTCGCGTTTGCGCTCGATGAATTGTTTGAGCGATTCGGTGAGCGTGGCCGGGTCGCAGCGACGCACAAGGTTTTCCGCCAGCACGCGGGAGGTGTACGGCAGGGTGTCGTAGGCGCCAGGCGAAATGGCCTCGACCGCCGCGCGGACGTCGAAATAATCCAGATGGCTGCCGGGCAGCGGTTTGCGGAATTTTGTGTTCATCGTCAGGACTCGGTCACGGTGGTTTCAAAGGGTGGGCAGCAGGCGCAGCTACTGAACTGAAACCGATCCCCTGTAGGAGCGAAGCTTGCTCGCGAAAGCGGTCTGTCGGTCGACATTGATGTTGAATGTCAGTCCGTCTTCGCGAGCAAGCTTCGCTCCTACAGAGTCTCGGTTTCTTCAGTAGCCAGCGTCTGCGCCCTCCCGGTCAGCGTTGTTCGATTGGCACGAACTTGCGCTGTTCGACGCCGACGTATTCGGCGCTCGGGCGGATGATGCGGTTATTGGCGCGTTGTTCGAACACGTGTGCAGCCCAGCCGGTCAGGCGCGAGCAGACGAAAATCGGTGTGAACAACTTGGTCGGGATGCCCATGAAGTGGTACGTCGACGCATGGTAGAAGTCGGCGTTCGGGAACAGTTTCTTCTGCTCCCACATGGTTGCGTCGATCGCTTCGGACACCGGGAACAACACCGTGTCGCCCACTTCGTCGGCGAGTTTTTTCGACCAGCCCTTGATCACCTCGTTGCGCGGATCGTTGTCCTTATAGATCGCGTGGCCGAAGCCCATGATCTTGTCCTTGCGCGCAAGCATGTCGAGGGTGCCTTCGACGGCCTCTTCCGGCGACGAAAAGCGCTCGATCATTTCCATCGCCGCTTCGTTGGCGCCGCCGTGCAGCGGGCCGCGCAGGGAGCCGATGGCCGCCGTGATGCAGGAATACAGATCCGACAGCGTCGAGGCGCACACCCGGGCGGTGAAGGTCGACGCATTGAACTCATGTTCGGCGTAGAGGATCAGCGAAACGTTCATCACTTTGACGTGCAATTCGCTCGGCTTCTTGTCGTGCAGCAGGTGCAGGAAATGGCCGCCGATGCAGGCTTCGTCGGTCACGCAATTGATGCGTTTGCCGTCGTGGCTGAAGCGATACCAGTAGCACATGATCGCCGGGAACGCGGCCAGCAGGCGATCGGTTTTGTCGTGCTGCTCGGAGAAGTCCTGCTCCGGTTCGATGTTGCCCAGAAACGAGCAACCGGTGCGCATCACGTCCATCGGATGGGCGTCGGCGGGGATGCGTTCCAGTACTTCTTTCAGCGCTTGCGGCAGGTCACGCAGCTTGCTCAGTTTCTCGGTGTAGGCAGCCAGTTGTGCCTTGGTCGGCAGTTCGCCGTACAGCAGCAGGTAAGCCACTTCTTCGAATTGTGCGTCTGCCGCCAGTTCGCGAACGTCATAGCCGCGATAGGTCAGGCCGGCGCCCGACTGGCCCGCGGTTTGCCCGGCAACCTGGCCACGGAGCCCGGCGCCACTGAGTACTTTTGCTTCGGCCATTGCTGTCTCCAGTTTTTCTTGAATTTGTCAGGGAAACTTGCAGGAGCGAAGCTTGCTCGCGAAAGCGGTGTCTCAGACGACATTGATTTTGAATGTCAGTCCGTCTTCGCGAGCAAGCTTCGCTCCTACAGGGCTTTCATTACTTCTTCGCCGCAAACAACGCATCGAGCTTCTGCTCGAAGGTGTGGTAATCGATGCGATCGTAAAGCTCCATGCGCGTCTGCATGGTGTCGATGACGTTCTGTTGCGTGCCGTCGCGGCGGATCGCGGTGTAGACGTTTTCCGCGGCTTTGTTCATGGCGCGGAACGCCGACAGCGGGTACAGCACCAGCGACACGTCGGCGGCGGCGAGTTGCTCGGTGGTATACAGCGGTGTCGCGCCGAATTCGGTGATGTTGGCCAGGATCGGCGCTTTCACGCGGCTGGCGAACAGCTTGTACATCTCAAGTTCGGTGATCGCTTCCGGGAACACCATATCGGCACCGGCCTCGATGCACGCTGCGGCGCGATCCAGCGCAGATTCAAGACCTTCCACCGCCAGCGCATCAGTGCGCGCCATGATCACGAAGCTATCATCGGTGCGGGCATCGACGGCCGCTTTGATGCGGTCGACCATTTCCTGCAGCGAGACGATCTCTTTATTAGGACGGTGACCGCAGCGCTTGGCGCCGACCTGGTCTTCGATGTGAATCGCCGCCGCGCCAAACTTGATCATCGACTTCACGGTACGGGCGACGTTGAACGCCGAGGAACCGAAACCGGTATCAACGTCCACCAACAGTGGCAAATCGCAAACGTCAGTGATGCGACGCACGTCGGTCAGTACGTCATCCAGACCGGTAATCCCCAGGTCCGGCACGCCGAGGGAGCCGGCAGCCACCCCGCCACCCGACAGGTAAATAGCCTTGAAACCGGCGCGCTTGGCCAGCAGTGCGTGGTTGGCGTTGATCGTGCCAACCACTTGCAGCGGATGTTCGCTGGCGACCGCATCGCGGAAACGCTGGCCTGGAGTGCTCTTGTTGGAACTCATGACTCACCTCGTTCAGTGGCTGTCGGGTTAGCGCCGTCCTGGTAGTGACGGGCGATATTGCGTTTGGAGGCGCCGATGTGACGGCGCATCAACAACTCGGCCAATTCACCGTCACGGTCGGCGATGGCATCGAGAATTCGGTGGTGTTCGGTAAACGCCTGGCGCGGCCGATTGGGCGTGGTGGAAAACTGGATGCGGTACATGCGCACCAGCTGATAGAGCTCACCGCACAGCATCTGGGTCAGGGTGCGGTTGCCGCTGCCCTGGATGATCCGGTAATGAAAGTCGAAATCGCCTTCCTGCTGGTAGTAACCGACACCGGCCTGAAACGCCGCATCGCGCTCGTGGGTTTCGAGCACCCGGCGCAGTTCGTCGATTTCTTCGACCGTCATGCGTTCAGCCGCCAGACGGCACGCCATGCCTTCCAGGGATTCGCGAATTTCGTAGAGTTCCAGCAGTTCGGCGTGGCTCAGCGATACCACCCGCGCCCCGACGTGCGGCACGCGAACCAGCAGGCGCTGGCCTTCCAGACGGTGAATGGCCTCACGCAGCGGCCCGCGGCTAATGCCGTAGGTGCGCGCCAGCTCCGGCTCGGAGATCTTGCTCCCCGGGGCGATCTCGCCTTTGACGATGGCCGCCTGAATACGTCGGAAGACGTTTTCGGAAAGTGTTTCCGAGTCATCCTGAATCGTGACCGGGGGATCGAGTTGATCCAGCATATTGTCGACACCTTGAAAACCAATGCCGCAAAAACTAGCGAATATGGCCGGTCACGTCAAAGGATAATTCGATATTGTCGACAATCGTCTAATAGCCACGCTGCACCATAAGGAAGCAACACCTCAAGTTATAGCCGTCGGCCAGCGCTGGCGCCATAAACCCACCGTGCTAGAATGCCGCCCGCATTTGCTTGTCATCTGCATTGCCTGTCATAAAAAACAGATAGGCATACGAGGGAGCTTGTGCAGCAATGCCAGGGCCTTGAATTGAAGAACGGACCGCTGCGCACCAGGATTTATGAGACTCAAGCCCTTCACCACATTCCTTTGTCTTTTTGGCCTGCCAGGTTTCGCCGCAGCAGGGGAAAAGACTGTGTACGGCCTCAATGAGTACGCTTCGCTGGACGGCATCAATCTGGAAGTCGCCGCCAAACTCGACACCGGGGCGAAAACCGCTTCGCTGAGTGCCCGCGACATCAAACGTTTCAAACGCAATGGCGAATCCTGGGTGCGCTTCTATCTGGCTATCGACGCCGCGCATTCGCACCCGATCGAACGACCGCTGGCCCGTGTCAGCAAGATCAAGCGCCGGGCCGGTGACTACGACCCGGAAGAAGGCAAGAAGTACACCGCCCGTCCGGTCATCGAGCTGGATATCTGCATGGGTTCGGCTTTACGCAGCATCGAAGTGAACTTGACCGACCGCAGTGCCTTCCAATACCCGCTCCTGATCGGCTCCGAAGCGCTCAAACGCTTCGATGCGCTGGTCGACCCCAGTCTTAAATACGCTGCTGGCAAACCCGCCTGCGCCACCGACGCACATACCGCAGAGTAATTCCAATGCGCTCTCTTACCCTCCATCTGAAACTGCTGATCGCCATCCTGGTGGTGCTGGGCATTTCAGTTACGGCCTATCAGATTTTCGTGCTCGGAATTCCGGTGACCGAAGACGCTACCGACGACTTGTGGAACATCGACGCCAAGGTCGAGTTCGTCGCCAATGCCAAGGATCCGATCAAGATTCAGATGTTCGTGCCACCGCTGAGCCGCGACTACGTGAGCCTCAACGAGAGTTTCATTTCCAATAATTACGGCGTGGCGGTGAACCGTGTCGATGGCAACCGCAAGGTCACCTGGTCGGCGCGTCGGGCCAAAGGCAATCAGACCCTTTATTACCGACTGGTGCTGACCAAGCGCTACAGCGGCGAAAAATCCAAGGTCAAAGGTGCGACTTTCCGTGACAGCATCGCCGTCGAAGGCCCGGAAAAAATCGCCGCCGAAGCCCTGCTCGCGCCGATCCGCCAACACTCGGCCGACGTCGAAACCTTCATCGGCGAAGCCATCAAGCGCGTCAACAACCTTAACGACGACAACGTGAAACTGCTGCTGGGCGGCGATCCGTCCACCGCGAACAAAGCCAAAATCGTCGAGCTGGTACTGTCCATCGCCCACGTGCCGATCGAAAAGGTCCACACCATTCGCCTGGTGGCCGATCAACCACAGATGCCTGAACTCTGGTTGCGTAGCTTCAACGGCACTGACTGGCTGTACTTCAACCCGGAAACCGGCGAACAGGGCCTGCCCACCGACCGCTTGCAGTGGTGGACCGGCGATGAAAACCTGATCACCGTCGATGGCGGCAAAAAAGCCACCGTCACCTTCAGCCTGAACAACAGCGAAATGAACGCCATTCGCCTGGCCAAGCTGACCGACGAAAATTCCGACGCCAACTTCCTCGAATACTCGCTGTACGGCTTGCCGCTGCAAACCCAACAGACGTTCATGATCATGGTGATGATCCCGATCGGCGTGCTGGTGATCCTGATTCTGCGCAACCTGATCGGCATTCAGACACTCGGCACCTTTACCCCGGTGCTGATCGCCCTCGCCTTCCGGGAAACCCAGCTCGGTTTCGGCATCGTGCTATTTACGATCATCACGACGCTGGGGCTGTCGCTGCGCTCCTACCTTGAACATTTGAAGCTGCAAATGCTGCCTAGGCTATCGGTGGTACTGACCTTCGTGGTGGTGTTGATCGCGGCGATCAGCCTGTTCAGCCACAAACTCGGCCTGGAACGCGGCTTGTCAGTGGCGCTGTTCCCGATGGTGATTCTGACCATGACCATCGAACGCCTGTCGATCACTTGGGAAGAGCGCGGGGGCGGCCATGCCATGAAAGTGGCGATCGGTACCCTGTTCGCCGCCTCTTTGGCGCACCTGATCATGAGCGTGCCTGAGCTGGTGTACTTCGTGTTCACCTTCCCGGCGATCCTGCTGATTCTGGTGGGCTTCATGCTGGCCATGGGTCGCTATCGCGGTTACCGCCTGACCGAACTGGTGCGCTTCAAGGCTTTCCTCAAGAAGGCTGACGCCTGATGTTCGGTCTCTGGAAAACCTGGAAAGCCCTGGAGGCCCGGGGCATCATGGGGATCAATCGGCGCAACGCAGACTACGTGCTCAAGTACAACAAGCGCAGCCTGTATCCGATTGTCGATGACAAGATCATCACCAAGGAGCGCGCCATCGCCGCCGGCATTCATGTGCCGGAGCTGTACGGCGTGATCTCCACCGAGAAAGAAATCGACAACCTCAGCGAGATCATCGGCGGGCGCACCGATTTCGTGGTCAAACCAGCCCAGGGCGCCGGCGGTGACGGCATTCTGGTGATCGCAGACCGCTTCGAGGGCCGCTATCGCACGGTGTCGGGCAAGATCATCAGTCACGAGGAAATCGAGCATCAGATTTCCAGCATCCTGACCGGCCTGTATTCGCTCGGCGGTCACCGCGACCGCGCGCTGATCGAGTACCGCGTGACCCCGGACCAGATCTTCAAAAGCATCAGCTATGAAGGTGTGCCGGACATTCGCATCATCGTGCTGATGGGCTATCCGGTGATGGCCATGTTGCGCCTGCCGACTCGCCAGTCCGGCGGCAAGGCCAACCTGCACCAGGGCGCCATCGGCGTCGGTGTCGATCTGGCCACAGGCCTGACATTGCGCGGCACCTGGCTGAACAACATCATCAACAAACACCCGGACACCACCAACGCCGTGGACGGCGTGCAACTGCCCTACTGGGACGGTTTCATGAAGCTCGCGGCCGGCTGCTATGAGCTGTGCGGGTTGGGTTACATCGGTGTCGACATGGTGCTCGACCAGGAAAAAGGGCCGTTGATTCTTGAGCTTAACGCCCGGCCCGGGTTGAACATTCAGATCGCCAACGATTGCGGGCTGACGTTGCGTACCCACGCGGTCGAAGCACGGCTGGAAGAATTGAAGGCTCGTGGGGTTGTTGAGACGGTTCAGGAGCGGGTTGAGTTTGTTCAGGAAATGTTTGGGCATATTCCAGCGGTTGAGGGCTGATCCAAAACCGAGTCGCCCCCTTCGCGAGCAAGCCCGCTCCCACATTGGATCTTCGGCGTCACATATATCCAATGTGGGAGCGGGCTTGCTCGCGAAGACTGACTCCCAAGCACCACAGCCCTCAGCCCTGTCTCCAATCTACCAATCCCCGACATACCCTCTAGGAGCAAATCCTGCAGAGGACTACAATCGCTCCCCCGCCTCGATGGCTGATCTGCCCTGCCCATGCTGACCTGTTCCGTACACCCGCTGCCCTATCGCGCCAACCCCGCAGAATACTTCGCGGCGATTCGTCATGCCCCCGGTGCCGTGCTGCTCGACAGCGGCCGGCCGAGCGCCGAGCGTGGGCGTTATGACCTGCTCAGCGCCTGGCCGCTGGAACAACTGGCTGTATTACCGGATGAAAGCGGCAGCCATTTCCTGCAACGCCTTCGCGACACTCTGAAGCGACTCGGTAAAGCCTCTGTTCCTTTCGACCTGCCTTTCGCCGGTGGCCTGATCGGTTATCTGAGCTATGACTTCGGCCGGCATCTGGAAAACCTGCCGAGCCAGGCGCGGGACGACCTGCAATTGCCTGACGCACGTTTCGGGCTGTACGACTGGGCCCTGATCAGCGATCACCACCTGGCCACCAGCCAACTGGTGTTCCACCCGGCGCTGATCGACAGCGAGCGGCAGCGGCTGCTCGAATTGTTCACGCAACCTGCACCTCAGAAAATCGAGCCTTTCAAACTCGACGGCCCGATGAGTGCCGACCTGAGCGCCGACGACTATCGACAAGCCTTCGAACGCATTCAACAGTACATTCAGGCCGGCGACTGCTATCAGGTCAACTTCGCTCAGCGCTTTCGTGCGCAATGCCAGGGCGATCCATGGGCCGCGTACTGCGCGCTGCGGGCCGCGTGCCCGACACCTTTTTCCGGTTTCCAGAGCCTGCCCGACGGCGACGCCGTGCTGAGCCTGTCGCCAGAGCGTTTCGTCAAAGTCAGTGAGCGCCACGTCGAAACCCGCCCGATCAAAGGCACACGCCCCCGCGGTCTGACTGCAGTTGAAGATGCGGCGAACGCCGCCGAACTGCTGGCCAGCCCCAAGGACCGCGCGGAAAACCTGATGATCGTCGATTTGCTGCGCAACGACCTCGGCCGTACCTGCCGCATCGGCTCGGTGCGGGTGCCGGAGTTGTTCAGTCTGGAAAGCTATCCGAACGTGCATCACCTGGTGAGCAGCGTTACCGGCGAGCTGGCGGATAACAAGGATGCGCTGGACTTGATTGCCGGCAGCTTCCCCGGCGGCTCGATTACCGGAGCGCCAAAGATTCGCGCGATGCAGATTATTGATGAGCTGGAGCCGACCCGTCGTGGATTGTATTGCGGTTCATTGCTGTACCTGGACGTGCGCGGCGAGATGGACAGCTCCATCGCCATCCGTAGTTTGCTGGTCAAGGATGGACAGGTGTGCTGCTGGGGTGGCGGCGGGATCGTCGCGGATTCGGACTGGCAGGCGGAATATCAGGAATCGATAACCAAGGTGAAGGTGCTGCTGGATACTTTGCGGGGCCTTTAAAAGCTTCGCGGGCAAGCCTCGCTCCTACAGGATTTGTGTCGTTCGCCGGAAATCCTGTAGGAGCGAGGCTTGCCCGCGAAGACGTCCTCGAAAACGACTACAAATTCAACGCCCGATTCGAAGCCTTGATGAACTCCTGCTTCAACTCCGCAAAGCTGTGCACCGCCGGGAACTGTGGAAACTCACGAATCACATTGTCCGGCGCATGGAACAGAATCCCGGCATCCGCCTCGCCCAGCATCGTCGTATCGTTGTAGGAATCCCCCGCCGCGATCACCCGATAATAAAGGCTCTTGAAGGCCAACACTGACTGACGCTTTGGATCTTTCTGACGCAACTGATAGCCCGTGACCCGACCGGCATCGTCGGTAATCAGACGATGACAAAGCAAGGTCGGGAAGCCCAGTTGACGCATCAGCGGTTGGGAGAATTCGTAAAAAGTGTCCGACAGAATCACCACCTGAAAGCGCTCACGCAGCCAGTCGACGAATTCGCTGGCGCCTTCCAGAGGCTTTAGCGTGGCGATCACTTCCTGAATGTCGGAAAGCTTCAGGCCGTGCTCGTCGAGAATCCGCAAGCGCTGCTTCATCAACACGTCGTAGTCGGGAATGTCCCGAGTGGTGGCCCTGAGGGAGTCAATCCCGGTTTTTTCGGCAAAGGCGATCCAGATTTCCGGGACCAGCACACCTTCAAGATCCAGACAGGCAATTTCCACAAGACACTCCCATTTTGTACTGTTTATTGAGTCGAGCGAGCAAAAGGACTGCCGAACTCTAGCGACTCGCCCTCCTCTGTGCAACGCAGAGGGCGCACCAGCCACCGCAGGATTTTGTTACCATCAGGCCAGCGCCACCGACCTGTAGGAAGCCGCCCTGATGAGCCCATCGTTCGATGTCGTGGAACTCGCCACGACCTATGCCAACAAATCCGCCCAGGACATCCTGAAACTCGCGTTCGCCGAGTTCGGCGATGACCTGTGGATATCTTTCAGCGGCGCCGAGGATGTGGTGCTGGTGGACATGGCCTGGAAGCTGAACAAGAACGTCAAGGTGTTCAGCCTCGACACCGGCCGCTTGCACCCCGAGACCTATCGCTTTATCGAACAGGTGCGCGAGCACTACAAGATCGATATCGAAGTGGTATCGCCGGACTACACCAAGCTCGAACCTTTCGTGAAGGAAAAGGGCCTGTTCAGTTTCTACAAGGACGGTCATGGCGAGTGCTGCGGCATCCGCAAGATCGAGCCGTTGCGTCGCAAGCTATCGGGCGTGACCGCCTGGGCCACCGGCCAGCGTCGGGACCAGAGCCCGGGCACCCGCAGTGCGGTCGCGGTGCTGGAAATCGATACCGCGTTTTCTACCCCAGAACGCACTCTGTACAAATTCAACCCGCTGGCGCAAATGACCAGCGAAGAGATCTGGGGCTACATTCGCATGCTGGAACTGCCGTACAACAGCCTGCATGAGCGTGGCTTCATCAGCATCGGCTGCGAGCCTTGCACCCGTCCGGTGTTGCCGAACCAGCATGAGCGCGAAGGTCGTTGGTGGTGGGAAGAAGCCACGCAGAAAGAATGCGGGCTGCATGCCGGGAACATCATCAGCAAATCCAAGGCTTAAAAATCACAGTCTTAAACCGCGTTATCGTTCATCGCGGGCAAGCCTCGCTCCCACAGGTTTTGTGTCGTTTACATCATCACTATACGACTCAAAACCCTGTGGGAGCGGGCTTGCTCGCGAAGGCCGCACCTCGGTTCTAAATCAGACTCACAGCGCACTGAACCGCTGCCCCAACCCCTGCTGCGAAAACTGCTCAATGATGAAATCGACAAACGCCCGGGTCTTGCCCGGCAGCAGTTTGTGTTCGGCGTAATAAATGGAAATGTTACCGTCGTCGACGTACCAGTCAGGCAACACCCGCTGCAACGTCCCCGCCTCCAGATAACCCACGGCAAACGGCATGCTCACCAACGCAATGCCTAACCCCTGAGCCGCCGTGGCGCAGGCGGCTTCCGAATCGCTCATGGTCATCCGCGCCTTGAGCGTCAGCGGGCTGTGTTGCCGGGCGCGACTGGTCAACTGCCAGGAACGCACGCGCCCCGTCTGCGGCGAGCGTATCAAGATGCCGTCGTGGTATTTGAGGTCGTCGGGGTCGACGATCGCCTCGTGCTGCGCGAGGTACTCGGCTGAAGCCACCAACACCCGATGGGCCGGCGTCAGCTTGCGCGCCACTACGCCCTGCGGCAGTTCGAATCCACCACCAATCGCCGCATCGAAACCCTGGCCGATCAGGTCGACCTGGCGGTTGTCGAAATGCCAGTCCGGGTTGATCGCCGGAAAGCGCTGCAGAAACTCGCCCAGCAACGGCACGATGTACAAACGCCCGAACACCGTCCCCATACTGACCTTGAGCGTACCTGCCGGACGTCCTTCGGCGCTGGCCAGGTTGGCCACGGCATTCTGGATCGTGTGCAGGCTGGCGCTGACTTCGCCGAGAAACAGCTGACCGGCCTCAGTCAGCGTCAGGCTGCGCGTGCTGCGCTGGAAAAGCCGCACTCCCAGTCGCGCCTCCAGCTTGGCAACGCTCTTGCCCACCGCCGCCGGTGTCAGGCTCAAGCGCCGCGCCGCTTCGGCGAAGCTGCCAACCTCGGCGCTACGCACGAAGCATTCGATACTGCTGAAGGTTTCCATAAGCGTCACTATAAACTTCTGGTTTACACAGACTATAGCAATGACGGTCTACCCGCGAAGTAGTGCGAAGCCGATACTCGACTCCGACAACAAGGCAGCCCGCCTTGAATTTCTGGAGATCGACATGACCACTCAACACCTCAGCGGTAAAGTAGCTCTGATTCAAGGCGGTTCACGCGGCATCGGTGCTGCCATCGTCAAACGCCTGGCCGCCGAAGGCGCTACCGTCGCCTTCACTTACGTCAGCTCCACCGCAAAAGCCGAAGAGCTGCAAAACAGCATCACCAGCGCCGGCGGCAAAGCCCTGGCCATCAAGGCCGACAGCGCCGATGCCGTCGCGATTCGCAATGCCGTTAATGCCACCGTCGAAGCCTTTGGGCGTTTGGACATCCTGGTCAACAACGCAGGCGTTCTGGCCATCGCACCGCTGGAAGACTTCAAACTCGAAGACTTCGACCAGACCCTGGCGATCAATGTGCGCAGTGTGTTCATCGCCACTCAGGAAGCGGCCAAACACATGACCGAAGGCGGTCGCATCATCAACATTGGCAGCACCAATGCCGAGCGCATGCCCTTCGCCGGTGGTGGCCCGTACGCCATGAGCAAATCGGCGCTGGTCGGCTTGACCAAAGGCCTGGCCCGCGACCTCGGCCCACGGGGTATCACCATCAACAACGTGCAACCGGGCCCGGTCGACACCGACATGAACCCCGCCAGCGGCGACTTTGCTGAAAGCCTGATCCCGCTGATGGCTGTGGGTCGTTACGGCAAAGTGGAAGAAATCGCCAGCTTCGTCGCTTATCTTGTCGGTCCCGAAGCCGGCTACATCACCGGTGCCAGCCTGACCATCGACGGTGGTTTCGGCGCCTGATGCAGGTCACTGTGGGAGCAGATTTATGTGGTGAGGGGGCTTGCCCCCGTTCGACTGCGGAGCAGTCGTAAAACCAGTCACCGTGGCCTAATTCAAGATCGCGGTGATTGGTTTCAGGGGTGCTTCGCGCCCCAACGGGGGCAAGCCCCCTCGCCACAGAGGCCCGCCTCCACATCAGATCAAGCCCACTCAAGTGCCGGCAAGCCACATGCGCTGGGCTTGAACGCCTTCAACGTACGGAGAATGCCATCGGCGTGTGCGTACTTTTCGTCGGCCATCGCCGCATCCGGGATCGCAATCGCCGTCATCCCTGCCGCTTTCGCTGCGGTAACGCCGAACGGCGAATCCTCGAACACCAGGCAATCCTCAGGCGCGACACCCAGGCGCCGCGCCGCCGTCAGGAAGATATCCGGCGCCGGTTTGGCCGCGCCCACTTCCGGGTCGTCAGCGGTGACGATGAAATCGAACAGCGCGAACCACTCACGGTGCAAGGTGGTTTTCTCGCCGAACGACTGACGTGAAGAACTGGTGCCCACCGCAATAGGAATGTTGCTGGCCTTCAAGTGCCTAACCAGCTCCTCTGCGCCAGGCATCGCCAGCGCCGTCGGAAAACGCTCGCGCATCAGCGGTTCGCGGATCACCAGAAACTCTTCGGCTGTAATTGGCAGGTCCAGCGCCTCGACCACATAGCGCGCCAGATCACCCGCGCCACGACCGATGATGTTCTGTTTGACGCTCCAGTCGAAGGTCCGGCCATAACGCCCGGCAATAATGGACGTGACCTCGGTGTAAATGCCCTCGGTGTCCAGCAACAAGCCGTCCATGTCGAAAATCACGGCCTTGATCGGGCCGAACTCATCCAAGGGTGCATTCATCGCATCTGATCCGTTTTCTCATGACATCCCAGGAGCGGCTAAGGCACGCCGGGGCCGTGATGGATTAAAGGGTTCAGCAGCATAGCGAGCGCGGTTGGCAGAGAGCAACGGGCAATGTCTGACGGACACAAAAAACTGTGTCGGGACGCCCGCGATGATTTAGCGATTTCCCCTACACCAAACACCTCCTTTCCCGACTTCTTTTCTCGTTGATCCCCCGCAAAGTCCTGCGCTCCAGATTAATCAGCGCGAGGGACTGCGAATGTTCGAACCTGACAAGGTCCTGGCCTTGAACAATGCCATCGGCTTACTGGTGGTCGCCGCCATGAACCCGGAGCAGCCGGACGTCGAAGCGTTGCTCGGTGATTTTCGACTCTGCCTCAACGACTACGAGGCCTGGGCGGAAAACTTCTGGACCGGTGGGGCGCTGAATGTCGAGCAGGTATTCAAGGTCGGCAACGAAGTCTGGCTCAGTGCTCCGAAGGACTCCACTACCCCTGTCAGTTCAACGCTCGCCATGTGCCCCGCCAGCGGTCCGTTGACCCTGGTTCATATGTTTGAGGCTGCGCGTTTCGTGCCGATCGGCGATACGCCGGTGATGCTCGAACCGGTTATCTCGCAGCGTAATGGTGAACTGAAGTTCGGTGAGCCCGTCCACGAAACCATCGGCCCCAGCGGCATCCTCGAAATCCCCGACTGCTGGCGCGGCCAGCGTTATCGCATCACCTTCTTTCCCACTGTTTGCGCTGATCACGTCAAAGCGCTCTATGCCTCCTATCAAGGCGTGATCGGCGAGCTGGAAGGCTGGTTGCGCAATGAATGGTCGAGCGAATTCGAGCCCTTATGGGCAGGCTTCTCCGAGGCAACCTTCACTCAGCGCTACGGCCTGCTGCAACAGGCCGACTGGCGCGGCCTTGAGCGTGCGCTGCAGGGTTTGTGGGATGACGTGAAGCAGGTCTACGCCCTGGTGGCAGATCTGCAAGCCAATAGCGAAAAACTCCTTGAGTACCTGACCCAAGGCGAGCTCGAGACGCTGCTGAATGCCTCGGCTGAAGCCATCGCCAATGTGTTGCTGATGTTGAGCGATGAACCATTGATGTTCATCCATCTCGCCGCCTTCATCAGTTGGATGAAGATGTTGCCGCCGCAGTACATCGCTGAAGTCGTGGCGCAAATTCGTACAGAACTATTGATCAGTTTCCTGCTGGTGCGCCTCACCGGCCCTACGGGCCTGAAGCTCGGCATGAGCGCCAAAGTACTGGACAAGATCAAGTCCCGGCAGGCGCGACAGTGGTTGGCGGCGGCCAGTTTGCGACTGGCCGAACTAACGGCCAGATCGGACCTGACAGCCCACGCTGGCGCGCTCAAACCGCTCGTGGTCAGCGCGCGAAATGCACCGCTGAAACCTGCACCAACGGTTCCGCTACAGATCAGCGCCGGCGACTCACCGGTTGTGCAGGTGAACAATCCAGTCGCCATCGCTCGCGACAAGCCCAACGCCATGACCCGGCTGGGGCGTCACGAACCTCACGACGATGAACCGAGTCAGGCGAAAAACCCCAACGGCGACAGCGCCGATTGCGCGGCACTGACCTGCACCAGCGGCTGCCCGGTGTCGATGGTTACCGGTGAAGAGCTGCTGACCCTCACCGATGGTTCGCTGGACGGGCTGCTACCGTTTTCCTTTACCCGGTTGTACCGCACCAGCGCGGCGGAGATCGATTGCGGGCTGGGCTGGGGCTGGAGCCATTCGCTGGCACAGCGGTTGGAGCTGGATGATGAACAGGTCGTCTGGATCGACCATGAAAACCGTCGCACCACCTTTCCGTTGCCGAGCGTCGAGCGCCCGGCGATTCATAACAGCCTGTCACGGGCAGCGATTTATCTTGGGAATGAGTCGGAAGAGTTGATTCTCGCGTTGGCCGGCGAGACGAGCCGGTTCTATCACTTTCGAGAGGGTCGTCTGACGGCGATCAGCGACGCCTACAACAACCGCCTCCACATCACTCGCGACCGTCAGGATCGCATTCAACGCCTCGATAACGGCGCCGGTCGTTCCCTGCTGTTGCGCTACGAGCGCAGACACCTCGTCGCCATTGAATATCAGTCGTTTCATCCCACCGATGCCGTGGGTGAAGCCTGGCATACAGAGCAGACGCTGGTTTTCTATCGCTACGACGCCCGCCAACGCTTGATCGAAGCGACCAATGCCGCCGGTGAAAGCGAACGTTACGATTACGACGACCAGCACGTCATTCTTCAGCGGCAACTGGCCGGTGGAGCGAGTTTCTTCTGGGAGTGGGAACGGTCTGGCAAGGCGGCACGCTGCATCCGGCACTGGGCGTCGTTTTCCCAGATGGATACGCGATATGTCTGGGACGACCAGGGCGGCGTCACCGTCCAGAACATCGATGGCAGCCAAGAGGTTTATGTCCACGATGATCGGGCGCGGCTGGTGCGCCGGGTCGAGCTGGATGGCGGCGAACACCTTAAGGCCTACGACGACAATGGCCGGTTGGTAGCCGAACAGGATCCGCTCGGGGCGATCACTGAATACCGTTACGACGAAGTCGGACGGTTGGTCGCGCTAGTTCCGCCGCAAGACGAGCCAACATCCTACGAATACCGCAATGGTTTCCTGCACGCGCGCTATCGCGGCAAAGCGGTGTGGAAGTATCAACGCAATGCCCAGGGGGATGTTACCGAAGCCACCGATCCGGACGGCCAGGTCACTCACTACCACCACGACGCTCAGGGGCGTTTGCTGTCGATCCGCTTCCCGGACAACAGCCGGCATGTCTTCATCTGGAACGGGCTGGGACAATTACTCGAAGAGACCTTGCCGGACGGTAGTCAGCGGCGCTTTTCCTACGATGCGCTAGGGCGGCAGCTGACCCGTCAGGACGAACACGGTGCGCTCACCCAGTATCAATGGGATGCCGTCGGGCGACTGGTTCAGACGACGCTTCCCACCGGCGCCAGCCGCGCCTTCAGCTACAACGCCTATGGCAAGATCACCGCCGAGCGCGATGAACTGGGCCGCGTCACGCGCTATGAATATGCCGACGATCTGCACCTGGTCAGCCGTCGGATCAACCCCGATGGCACGCAACTGCGTTATCGCTACGATAACGCGCAGCTGCTGCTCACAGAGATCGAAAACGAAGCCGGCGAAAAATATCGCCTGGACTACACGCCTAACGGCCTGATCCGACAAGAAACCGGCTTCGACGGCCGCCGCACCGCTTACAGCTACGATCTCAACGGCCACCTGCAGGAGAAAACCGAGCTCGGTGATGACGACTCGCAGCTGATCACCGGCTATCAGCGGGACTCGGCTGGACGTCTGTTGGTCAAGACCCTGCCCGATGGCGTCAAGGTCAAGTACCGCTACGACCGCCTCGCCCGACTGGTCAGTGTCGATGACGGCCACGACCATCCGCTGGAGTTCGAATACGACGCCCAGGACAGGCTGATCACCGAGCATCAAAGTTGGGGCACATTGCGTTATCGCTACGACGCGTGCGGCCGACTCAATCACCTGCGCCTGCCGGACAACAGCAAACTCGATTATCACCACGCCAAGGGTGGCGCGCTGACGGCCATTGACCTCAATGGCACACGACTCACCACCCACCAGTTTGCATTCGGCCGCGAGCAGCAACGCCAACAAGGTCAGCTCACCAGCGAATACTCCTACGACGATCAGGGCCGACTGAAAGCGCATGCCGTCAGCCAACAGCAACAAGCGCTCTACCGTCGCGACTATGCCTACAGCCCCAGCGGCAATCTCGACCATATTGCCGACACCCGCCATGGCCAACGCAGCTACCAGTACAACTCGCTCGATCGACTGATCCGCGTCCGCCACTCTCGCGACCAACTACCGGAAAGCTTCGCCCACGACCCGGCCGGCAACCTGCTGATGCAGGACCGGCCCGGCCCGGCCACCGTCAAAGGCAACCGCCTGTTGATGCAGGGCGACTGCCACTTCGATTACGACGCCTTCGGCAATCTGATCCGCGAACGCCGCGGCACCGCGCAAAAACTCATCACCGAGTACCGCTACGACGGCCAGCACCGACTGATCGGTGTCACCCTGCCGGATGGTCGTTGCGTGAGTTATCGCTACGACGCCTTCGGTCGCCGCATCAGCAAAACTGTCGAGGGCAAAACCACCGAGTTCTTCTGGCAAGGCGACCACCTCGTCGCCGAACACAGCCAGGACCACCATCGCAGCTACATCTACGAACCGGGCAGCTTCCGCCCACTGGCCATGCTCGACGGCAAAGGCCCGCGCCAGGCCTGCCCGTTCTACTACCAACTCGACCACCTCGGCACGCCGCAAGAACTCACCGACTACAGCGGCGACATCATCTGGGCCGCCCGATACACCGCCTATGGCCGCCTCACCCGCCTCAACCGCGACACCCACCAAGTCCTCGATCAGCCGCTGCGCTTTCAAGGCCAGTACTTCGACGCGGAAACCGGTCTGCATTACAACCGGCACCGCTACTACAATCCGGACATCGGACGGTACCTGACGCCGGACCCGAGCAAGTTGGCGGGTGGGTTAAACGGGTATCAGTACACGCGCAATCCGACGGGCTGGGTTGATCCGTTGGGGTTGAGTGATTGTCCGGGAGGGGATGGGTGTAAGAAGCCGTCGTTTGGGGATGAGGATCCGGCGGGTAAGGTGGGGGTTGATGAGGGGGAGCCCGGAACCCCAAATCCAAAACAAGAGAACTATTATTTATACCGTGGTGACGACCGAGAACCATGGGAAATTTTTGAGGCAGGATTTGAGCCCTTGGGAGACAGTACAGATCTGTTTCTGCATGCATCAGATAACAGAAGCCCTCCCAGTTATTTTGTCAGCACTACGACAAACGAAAAAGAGGCAAAAAAGTTTGCCACAGGCTACGGTCTTGCCGACGGCTATATATATGTTCTGAAAAACATTCGCGGCATCGATGTAAATAAAGAACTGGGCATGATGTCACCACATCGGCGTGAGGCTGAGATAGCAATCCCAGGAGGAATAAAAAATCACGACATTGTGGGCGCCACCCCCGTCTATGATGATGGTAGCTATAAGGGCTACTCGATACCCAACCCTTTCAGGAAGCAACCATGAAAACAATAGAGATTTTAATAAACAATCATGGCGTCATAGAAAGGGCCACAATCGAATGCGATAGAAAAAAACCGACACTCACATTCACGATGCAGAGTGGTTTAAAAAAAGTTTATACAGCCTCTGACCTTTACGTATGCTTTGGCATGTTAAGAGCCGACTATCCTGAGATAAAATTTCTGTGCAAAGGAGCCAAATTAAATGTTCACCCTTCACGAATGTCGTCCCAAATGTCTAGCGGTTTAGTCGCATACGAACTTAAACTTGGAAAACCTAGCGAAGAAGAGGACATAGTACGAATTTTCGACTACGAAGACGAAAATATTACTAGCAACATTGAAGAGCAAAGAACTTTCTATAAAAACTGGATCGAGTCACTACTTATTACAACGCCAAAAAAAACTGAAGATAACACTCAATAAAACAACCAACAATATAGAATCATCAACTCACACAAGGCGCTCATCGAGCAAACGCGTCAAGCATCAGTGACGCCTGTGAAAAACATCCAAAGCCCAGCTCGACGCTGGGCTCAGTTGTACAGTAAAAAAACACTGACTTAGCCGCCAGAACCACCGGTTTTGCCTCCACTTTCCGCTCCACCACCGCCCTCATCAATTTCAAAATCACCTGACTCTCCAGACCCACTTCCAGAACCACTCCCCATCAAACTTCCACCGCTCATCGACCCACTTCCCTCCCCCGGGCTGGTGCTACTCCCGTTGGCATCACCACCATTCCCACCACCAATGGTGTCCGGTGGTGGCACCTTCCCATCCGAGACGCCCGCATTCATTTCCGAATATGGCGGCATCCCGCCCTTGTCGACCGGCGCATCGCGGCCAGAAGATTGAGCAAACGCCGCCAATGAACTGATCGACAATAAGCCAACCACCGTCAGGGTCGTCAGTTTTGACCTGATCATGGCGCACCTCCTTTAAAGAGTGCTTTACCTGATGTCTGGCAGCGGTCGCTTTTTAAAGGTGCCGCGCAATCGACGAGCGGCGATGGATCGCTGCGCAGGTTTCAGCTCGGTTCTCCCGATAGATCGTCACCAGCAATGTCCGGGTCATCGGGATTGGCTTCCACATCCCCGCGCTTCACATCATCGGTATCGGTGGGCACCTGCTCCACGCCGGTGTCGTCATCGTCGGGCGGGCGCTGGTCGCGACTCAGGGAGTCGGTGGGTGAAGGCAGCGGGTATTCGGGGGTATCGTCGTCGATATCGGAGTCTTTTGGATCAGCGTTCATAACGCACCTCTCAATGGACCTGAAAAGCAGATCCTGATATTTCGAGGACAACACGATAGATGCGGTTCGATCAGAAGGACGATCGGTCGGCCGGACCGCAAAGCACGATCACTCGTCGTCTTCCTCGTCGTATTCGTCGTATTCGCAATTGCCCACATCGCCTGCGTCATCGGCATCGTTGAGCGGCACCGTGGCGTCGTCCATCAGAGACCCCGGATCTTCGTTGCCAGGATCATTGATTGGACCTTCATCTTCCATGCCTTCTGTTTCCGGAGTCATGACATGCCTCACAACGTTCAGGGGTGTATGAAGTTCGAGGCGTCCTACGGGCAAACGTTCCAGAGTCCTAGTGACAGAAACGAAAAACCCGGCACTGGGCCGGGTTTCTACTGTCACTCGATATCGAGTTAGCGATGCTTGTACTTATTTTTATGCTTGTGTTTGTGGTTGCCGCCACCGGAATGCGAGCTGCCGCTGTCATTACCCAGGTTGCTGCCCACCGCGCCACCGGCTGCACCGCCCACGCCAGCGCCAATGGTCGAACCGGTGGAGCCGCCCAGACTATTGCCGATCACCGAGCCGCCTGCGGCGCCGATACCGCCGCCAACAGCCGCTTCTGTTCGACTGCCCTTGCGCGCACCGACCGCGCTGCCCGCCGCACCACCGACGCCAGCGCCAACCGCGGCTCCTGTGCTGCCGCCTAGTTGACCGCCGACCACGTTACCCAACGCGCCGCCAAGACCACCGCCCACTGCAGCGGTGCCGTCGCCGGCAGCCATCGCACCCTGAGCAATCAAAAGTCCTAAAACCACCGTGGACAATGTCAAACGCATGATATGAACCTCTAATTTCCGCATCGGGGGAAGATCGTGCCGCGGATAGGCATCAGTCTGGCATCTGCGTCTGTTGAACAGCAAATCAGATACCGGCTGTAAGAGATTTGAGCCACATACTGCAGAAACGTTCCAAAACGAAGAAGCCCGGCATTGAGCCGGGCTTCTTCAGCGGATCATCTTGGGATCAGTGGCCTTTTTTGGACAGATTGCTGCCCACGCCGCCGCCCAATGCACCACCCAGGCCGGCACCGATGGTGGAGCCAGTCTTGCCGCCCAGGCTGTTGCCAATCACCGACCCGCCCGCCGCGCCGACACCGCCGCCGATGGCCGCTTTGGTGCGGCTGCCTTTGCGTGCTGCAACAGCACTGCCAGCTGCGCCCGCTACGCCGGCACCAATCGCTGCACCTGTGCTGCCGCCCATTTTCTGACCGACCACATTACCCAGTGCGCCACCCAGACCACCACCGAGCGCAGCAGTGCCATCACCGGCAGCCATCGCACCTTGAGCAACCAAAAGGCCCAGAACCAGAGCAGGCAGTGTCAAACGCATAACGAGAACCTCAAAAAAAGGGGGAAACCGAAAGGCCGGAGATTGAATGCTTTAGAGGAGGCAAAGTCCAGACACAAACACGGAACAACCTCGTCATTGGCGACGGTTGGACAGCATTTATGGAAAAGGTTTTATGACAGGCAAAAAAAAGCCCGCTGGGGAGACGGGCCAGGGTACTGCTTTCTAACGGATGAGCTGAGACTACGTAGGCAGGTGTGAAAAGTTTGTGAAAAAAACCACTAGTACTCGCAATGTTGTAGGACATTTCCCCGCATTGCCTCCAAGCATGCTTTTTTCCCTTCAAAAACAAGAAACCCCGCTCAATGGCGGGGCTCGTACGAGTCACTATTTACTTCCTGGAAGGCGCACCCAGCTTGGGCATGAATTTCGACTTCGGCCCTCGAGTTCGAGGTACCGTAGATTTGATTTTGTTGATTTTGATACGGTCTTCACCGAAGCTCGGCACATAGTCCGTCTGACCACACTGCACGCAATTATTGATTGGAAACTCCGCCCCGTCGTCTTCGATATACGGCTCAGTCATATCTTCGCTCCTCTCAACGGGTCGATACCGGCAAGCCCTATTTGCCTGAAAAATATCGACCACCCAGGATTTTTAGACTAGTCGGTCATTCCCGGACTTGTGATTCAGATTGTTACGTGCCCGACGAATGGCCAGCGCGGCGTCCTACCCCAGCTTGACCGCCGTCCCGGTCACAAACACCACCACCATTCCACCCTTGCCGGCCGGCATGCTGATCTCATAGTCGAGCCCTACCACCGCATCCGCCTGAAGCGCCCGCGCCCGCTCCTTGATCTCGTCGGTCGCCTGAATCCGCGCATCTTTCAATGCTCGCTCCAACGTTTGAGAGCGCCCACCGAAAAAATCCCGCATGCCAGCGAACAGATCGCGGATCACGTTGACGCCCTGCACCGACTCGGCGCTGACGATGTCCAGGTATGCGGTGATTTTCCGGCCTTCGATGGTGTGGGTTGTGGTGGTGATCATGAGATTTCCTTGTTCAAGCTGTCATAAATGGGGTGAAGCGACGGGAAAAACGGCGCGAGAATTGAGTATAGAGATCGATTACCGTCGAGGGGTTTGGCAGTCTAACAGGGGAGCGGAACTCACCTGAAATGGGGCTTTGAGGGCGGGTTGAAAAGGTCGTACCCGAAAAGGAGCCAAGTCCTACATATCGTTCGGAAGCCACGCGCCGTTCGCGCATTGCTCTGGCCGAGGTGGGGCTCATATAGTCTGAGCGTCGCCTAACACGCGAGCGTAAATCCTTGTACGCCGACTTTCTTATCTAAAACCATCTACTGATCGCAAACCTCTTTGCGGATCGAACGCTTAGCGGCAAATTTGCCTCATGCACCTATTTAGGTACACTATATTTATGACTGATCTTGTACCTGTGCTCAATGTCCGTTTCTTTCGCACGGACGCTGAAAATGAACCGGTGCGTGACTGGCTTGCTGATCTTCCCCGCGACCATAGAAGGATGATCGGTACGGACATCAAAACCGTTCAGCTTGGTTGGCCCATCGGTATGCCGGTGGTAAGAAAGCTGGATGCCGGGCTCTGGGAAATCAGGATTGATCTTGGCGACTCCATCGCACGCATTATTTTTACAGTTGCTGGATCCGACATGGTGCTACTTCATGGCTTCATCAAAAAAAGCCAAAAAACACCCGCGCCCGACATGGCTACCGCCAAACAGCGCAAAGCACGACTATGAGGCACAAAAGATGAACAAGCATATCGGATCTGACTTCGATGACTTCCTTGCTGAGCAAGGTCTTGCCGAAGAGGTTTCTGCCGCAGCTCTCAAGCGAGTCATTTCCTGGCAAATTGCTGAGGCTATGAAGCTGCAGCGTGTCAGCAAGAAAACCCTTGCCGAGCGGATGCATACAAGCCGCACCGCAGTGGATCGGGCACTCGATCAAAATGACTCAGGCATGACATTGGCCACGCTGGCCAGCGCTGCCCGCGCACTTGGCCAGCGAGTAGAGGTTCGTTTGATTCCTGAGAGCGACGAATCTCACGCATAAATCCAGTTCCTTGCCTGCATACCCAAAAGTCTGGCATTACGCCAGTTTCAATGCTCGAGTCCTGTAGCAACTAGAAAAGCTTGATCAACACCGCAGTAATAGTTGCCACCGTCACGATCAGGCCAGTCGCAACGCCTACCGGATACCAAAAAATTTCACAGGTCATCTTGTCAGCTTCGGCGTTCAGCTTGCGCTGTTCAGCCATCAGCTTGACGACTTCCACGTGAATCTTTTTCAGTTCGACCTGTTTCATGGGGAGTTTCCTGCATAACGTGCGCGTGTCCGTTACGGATAATGGGGCGCTTCTTGTCTGCTGCCCTTTGAGTCATTTTGCACCCTGAAGCCGCAAAACCAATACTCCTCACAGTGCGACTCATATGAGGTGCCAAAACCGATGAAAGCCCCCAACCATCTGGCTTTCCAGCATTGCTTCCCACACGCCTAACAATCGTCCTACATCAATTTCGGAATACCGCCACGCATGAAATCCAGACGCCAGAAACCACAAAGCCCCTGACCTCTCTCGAAATCAGGGGTTTTGGTTACATCGAATTTGGCGGTGAAGGAGTCCGCTATTTTAGTGTTTTTAGAAGTCCAGCGACTTTTAAGGTTTCTTATAAAACTTCTATAAAAACAGATGATTGAGTGATTTTTTTCTTTGGTGTTCCAAGCGTGGCTACATGAAGCCAGGGTCCAAGGTATGGGCTGGAGTATGGGCCGGAGTTCATTTAGATTGAGTCATCAGCCTTTCAAATAGGAGGTGATTGATGGCATCCCTGACGACGAAAACGGTAGAGAAAATAGTCAGATCCGGGTTACCTGGAATGACCAATGATGGTGACGGCCTCTACTTGAAAGTCGGCCGTACCGGTGGCGCAAGTTGGATCTTCCGCTACAAGCTTGCTGGCAAGAGCCGAGACATGGGGCTGGGCGGGCACCCCGAAGTAAGCCTTGCGGTAGCTCGTGAGAAAGCAGCAGAAGCCAGAAAGCTGAGCAAATCAGGCGTCGATCCTCTTACCACTCGGGATGAGGAGATGGAACGGCAACGACTGGAAATAGAAGCCGAGCGTTTAGCTCAGGATGCAGCCAGGGCCAAAGCAACCACTTTCAAAGAGGTTGCACTCGACTACATCGCTGCCCACAGGACGGGCTGGAAAAATGCCAAGCATGCTCAGCAGTGGGAGAACACTCTGGCTACTTATGCATTCAAGGTCATAGGCGATCTTCCGACGCAGGAAATAGGCATTGAGCATGTGTTGAAAATCCTCAAGCCGATTTGGACAGCAATACCCGAAACTGCCAGCCGCTTGCGAAACCGAATCGAACTGGTACTCGATGCAGCAAAGGCCAGAGGGCTACGCGATGGAGAAAACCCCGCTCGATGGCGTGGACACCTGGACAAACTGCTACCACCTCGCTCAAAAGTGCGTGCTGTGAAGCATCACGCAGCAATGTCATGGACAGAGCTTCCCGCCTTTATGGCGCCCCTTGAGAAAGCAGATGATCTTAGCTCTAAAGCATTGCGATTTACCATCCTGACTGCCTGCCGAACCAGTGAGGTGCTTGAGTCGACGTGGGCAGAGATTGATGTGCCAGCAAGGGTATGGACCATTCCTGCGCTGAGGATGAAAGCAGGTAAGGAACACCGGGTGCCTCTATCAAAAGCGGCATTGGATTTACTCACAGGGCTTCCTCGTGTTGAAGGAAACAATCACCTATTTGCGGGGGCTCGCAAAAAGCGTCCTCTGAGCAATATGGCGATGTTGATGGCATTGCGTCGGATGAAGCGGGACGATCTCACGACGCATGGATTCCGCTCGACTTTCAGGGATTGGGCTAGTGAAGTTACTCACCATCCTCGAGAGGTCTGTGAGCAGGCGCTCGCGCATACAGTAGAGAATGCGGTAGAGGCGGCTTATCGACGTGGCGATCTTTTTGAAAAGCGGCGAATATTGATGGAGGATTGGGCGCGATATGCCTCCGGGCATCCGGTAGCAAATACTGTTGAATGAGGAGCGAGATGTTCAAGCCATCATCTCACCTCGTTTATCGAGTGGAGGATGGCGACACCGGCGACAACCCGCGTGGTGCTTGGCCTGCAGCGTGGCGACAGATGTGGCGCCTGTCGCCGTTGCAAGCCTCGCTCTTGGGGCTTTTTCGGCCAAGCCCACGAGGACGGGAAGGCTCCGCATTGTTGCGTCGTATGGTTAAGCCCACAGTTATTCGCAGCCACTCGTAGAGTTTGATTTGGGTGCTAGAGCGACCACAAGGCGGAAGCGTCGAGTAACCTGGTCTTTTCAACGACGCTTCGCCTTCGCCAGCTCAGCGATCAGAAAATCCCTGAACGCAGAAACCGCCGCCGGTAAATTGCGTCCAGCCATGCTTTGCAGTTCGATGCGCCGTGCCTGCATGCCTTCATCCAGGATCGGCAAGCATTGCAGCTGCTTGTCCGCTACCTGTTTGTGCAAGGTCATTTCGCTGGCCAGGCTAATCACACCTTCTTCGCGGACGAAGCTATAGAGTGCGGCAACGTAATTAGTGGTCAACACCGGGTCGAACAACAACCCCTGTACACCGCAACAGATGTCGAACAGTTGCCGTATCGTGGTGTCGGCCTTCGGTAACGCTATGGGCCAGGGTTGCAACTCGGCGAGGCTGACCGCTTCACGCCCGGCCAAGGGGTGAGAATTGGAGACCACGGCAAAAATCGCCCCGCTCAGGACATGTTCGACCTTGATTTCCTTTTGCGGCATCAGGCTGAAGGTCATCGCCAGATCGGCTTCCCCAGAACGAACCTTCTCAGTCGCTTCCGCAGGCGCACAGACCTCCAATGTGAAATGAATGCCCTGATACTCACGCCTGAACGCGCTAATGCTCCTGGGCATGTATTCCAGTGCAAATCCTTCCGAGCAGGCAACATGCACATGACCCCGTTGCAAGCCATGCAGCTCGGTAATTTCCAGCACCACCTGCTCGGCCTCAAGCTGCGACTTGCGCGCATAAGCCGCCAGTCGCGCCCCCGCCTCGCTGAGCACCATGCCACGGGCACGACGCTCAAACAGGCTGGCATCCAGGGCCAACTCAAGCTTGGAGATTTGTCGGCTCACCGCTGACGCCGCGACATTCAGCCGTACCGAGGCTTCGCTGATCGATCCGCATCGCGCTACTTCCAGAAAATAGCGCAGAGCCGTGGACTGCACACCATACAGCTGCATCGGCGCCCCCAAGGATTGCCTTTTCGGCAACGGAAGTATCGAAATATTATTCTTGTGGCATTGATAGCCTTTCCCTACATTCGTGTCCAGACCAAAAAAACATTACCTGACCTATTCATCCTCCTTTACGCATTTGCGATTCGCTGCCCTTTGATTCAACCACTCTCGCCAACGGAGACGACGGCATGGGCATCAAAGGTTTCGCCTGCAGTATTGCGCTGATGGGCCTCATCAGCAGTTTTCCGGCTCACGCCGGTAAAGCCAACGACACCCTGGTTTACGCTTCCGACAGCGAGCCTGAAAACATCAGCCCCTATCACAACGATTTACGCGAAGGTGTGATTCTCGGCCGGCTGATCTGGGACAACCTGATCTACCGCGATCCCAAGAGCGGCGAATACAAACCCATGTTGGCCACCAGCTGGAAACAGGTCGACGACACCACCATCGACTTTGATCTGCGCAAAGGCGTCAAATTTCACAACGGCGACGCCTTCACCGCCGACGACGTGGTGTTCACCCTCAACTACGTGGTGTCGCCGGAAGCGAAAGTCGTTACCGTGCAAAACGTAGACTGGATCAAGAGCGCCGAAAAGACCGGTGACTACAGCGTCCGCCTGTATTTGAAGAAGCCCTTCCCTCCGGCACTGGAATACCTGTCCAACGCCGTTCCGATGTTCCCCAAGCAGTACTTCGAGAAGGTCGGCCTGGCCGAATTCAGTCGCAAGCCAATTGGTACCGGGCCGTATAAAGCCGTGTCGGTGGTGGCTGGCGAAGGCGTGACCATGGAGATCAACAAGGACTACTTTTCGGACAGCCCACAAGGCAAGCCACATATCGGCCACCTCACGTTCCGGGTGATCCCGGATGCAGAAACCCGCCTGGCCGAGTTGATGACCGATGGTGTCGATTGGACCTGGCGTGTGACCTCGGATCAGGCAGTCGACCTCAAAGGCATGCCGAACCTGACCGTGACCAGCAGCGAAACCATGCGCATCGGCTTCCTGATTCTTGATGCTCGGGGCACCTCCACGGAAAACTCGCCGATGAAGAACCTCAAGGTGCGTCAGGCCATCAACTATGCGATCAACCGCAATGCGCTGGCCACGCAATTGGTGGGTGGCGAAGCCAAACCCTTGCAGGTTGCCTGTTATCCAGGCCAGTTCGGCTGCGATACCACCGCGGCCACGGTCTACAACTATGACCCGACCAAGGCCAAGGCGCTGCTCGCCGAAGCCGGTTACCCAAATGGCTTCGAGACAGAAATCTTCGCTTATCGCGACCGTGATTACGTCGAAGCCATCATCGGTAACCTGCGCGCTGTGGGCATCAACGCCAAGCTACGCTACTTGAAGTACGCCGCCCTGCGCGATCAGCAACGTGGCGGCAAGGTGCCGATGTCGTTTCAGGCCTGGGGCTCGTTCTCGATCCTCGACACCTCGGCGTCGGCCGGCACCTGGTTCAAGGGCAATCCGGACGACAACATCAAAGATCCGCAAGTCCAGGGTTGGTTGCAGGCCGCCGATAACGCCCTCGACCCGCAATTTCGCAAGGACAACTACCGCAAGGCGTTGCAGCGCATCAGCGAACAGGCGTACTGGGCGCCGCTGTTCAACTACTCGATGAACTACGCCTACACCTCCGAACTCGCGTTCACGCCGTACCCGGATGAGCTGCCGCGTTTCGTTCAGTCCAGTTGGAAGTAATCCGCAACCGAGCGGATTGATCGAGAGGTGCCGTGGCTTGCGGACTAACCCGCACCACGGACACGTCCTCACACCTGCCATCCATTGGATATGAGGAAACTTGCCATGCTTGGATTCCTTCTGCGCCGTCTGGGCATCGCTATTTGCGTTGCCATTACCGTGTCGGTGATCAGCTTTTCTCTTTTGCATCTGTCCGGCGACCTGGCCACGGCCATTGGCGGACCGGAAGCCACTAGCGAACAGATCGAACAGATCCGCGTGCAGTACGGTTTGAACAAACCGCTACCGACCCAGTACTTCAACTGGCTGGGCGATTTGCTACGGCTGGACCTGGGCAACTCTTTTTTCTTTCAGGAGTCGGTCTACAACCTCGTCGCCAGCCGCTTGCCGATTACCCTCGGGTTAGGTGCCATGGCGCTGGGTATCGCCTTGCTGGTGGCGATTCCACTGGGCGTGCTGGCGGCGGTCAAACGCGACACCTGGGTTGACCGACTGGCCTTGAGCATTGCGGTGCTGGGTCAGGCAATGCCAAGTTTCTGGTTTGCGCTGATGTTGATCGTGGTGTTCGCGGTGACGCTCAAGTGGCTGCCGGTGTCCGGCAACTCGACCATGCTGCACTTCGTCATGCCGGCCATTGCCTTGGGCTACTACGCGACTCCGGCAATCATGCGTCTGACCCGCGCCGGCATGCTTGATGTACTCAGTTCCGATTACATCCGCACCGCCCGCGCCAAGGGCCTGCGCCCTGCCCGCGTGTTGTTCAAGCATGCACTGCGCAACGCCTTGATTCCGGTAGTCGCGCTGGCGGCGGTGGAGTTCGGCTTCATGCTCGGCGGTTCGGTGGTGATCGAAACCGTGTTCTCCCTGCAAGGCATCGGACAACTCGCCTGGGACGCCATCGCCCGT
>LNAP01000746.1_pt1 | contig 35861 bp, 41 predicted proteins | sample 602601 | NCBI WGS metagenome assembly LNAP01 (sample SAMN02440304, study PRJNA202911) | soil metagenome | biome: Subtropical and temperate rainforests or woodlands; isolation source: soil samples (1 kg each in a 20% v/v slurry with milli Q water) were... ... | reverse complement strand
CACAGCGCGCTCACGCACTTCAGGGGAAAACTTGTTCTGCTTCTTCATAGCTCCATTCTCTCAGAGGTTGGAGCCTCTACAAAACCCGGGGCGGTTCAGAACGATCGCTCAAAACACCCTAAACCCACCTTATTCCATTTCCATATCAAGCGTGAGCACAAAGGCAAAGCGCAGACAGTACAGTTGTACGGCAAGCGAAGCCGACAAAGTTCATGTTTGATATGGAATTGGAATTAAAAGGCACCAGAGTGGCGACGCTTATATCGCCTGGGGGAACATCCACACCAGAGCGGCGGTCATGACGGCGTACCGCAAGAATTTCCCCAGCGCCATATAGAAGACGCATGGCCAGAACGCAAGCCGCAACCAGCCGGCCACGGCACACAACGGATCGCCTATAAACGGCACCCAGGAAAAAAACAAACTGGCCGGCCCCATGCGATGCGTCCAATAGCTGATTTGCGCATGCCAGCGTCCGCCCGCCTGTTTCTTTTTATACGCATGGCCCTCGAGATGCCCGTGTTTTTCGTGCCAGCGCTCGTAGGCCTTTTCCGCCCCGAGCCCCATGCCATAGGAGATGATGCCACCCAGCGTATTGCCCAGCGTCGCCACCAGCACCGCCCACCAGAACATGGATGGATCCAGCTTTACGAAACCAAACACCGCCGCTTCGGAGCCCAGCGGCAACAACGTGGCGGAAAGCAGGCTAACAAGAAAAACGGCGCTCAGACCCACTCTGGGCAAAGCCAGAGCAAGGAGCAACCAATGTATCGATGAATTCAGCCACGCTTCCATAGACCGCTAGTGTAGCTGCGAAGCAAGCAAAAAAGCCTGTGGTAATCTACTTATTTAAGTGATTCACACACACTCCCACCCCTTTTTGGCCACCATGTCTACCGACTACTTAAAACGCATTCTCACCTCAAAAGTTTACGATGTCGCCATCGAGTCCTCATTAGAATTTGCCACGCAAATTTCAGCGCGAATTAATAACAAAGTATTCCTCAAGCGCGAAGACACTCAACAGGTTTTTAGTTTTAAGTTGCGCGGGGCCTACAATAAAATGGCGAACTTAAGCGCCGCCGAGCTCAAGCGCGGCGTCATCGCGGCTTCCGCCGGCAATCACGCCCAGGGCGTGGCCATGTCGGCCCAGCGCCTGGGCTGCCGCGCCCTCATTGTCATGCCCACCACCACCCCTAAAGTCAAAATCGATGCCGTGCGCGGCTTTGGCGGCGAAGTGGTGCTCATGGGAGAGAGCTTCTCGGACGCCTACGCCCATGCCAAAGAACTTGAAAAAAAAGAAAAACTGACCTTCGTCCACCCCTTTGACGACCCCGACGTCATCGCCGGCCAGGGCACCATCGGCATGGAGATCCTGCGTCAGCATCCCGGCCGCATCGACGCGATTTTCGTCCCCATCGGCGGCGGCGGCCTGATCGCAGGCGTGGCCACCTACATCAAGCAACTCCGACCCGAAATACAGGTCATCGGCGTCCAGACCGCCGACTCCGACGCCATGATACGCAGCAGCTCGGCCGGCCGACGCATCGAACTGAGCGACGTTGGCCTGTTCTCGGACGGCACGGCCGTCAAACTGGTCGGCGCCGAAACCTTCCGGCTCACCAAACAATATGTCGACGACTTCATCACCGTCGACACCGACGCCATCTGCGCCAGCATCAAAGACGTCTTCCAGGACACCCGCAGCGTACTCGAACCGGCCGGCGCCCTGGCCTTGGCCGGCGCCAAACGCTATGCCGCGCTAAACAAATGGAAAGACAAAACCCTTATCGCCATCACCTCCGGCGCCAACATGAACTTTGACCGCCTACGCTTCGTCGCCGATCGCGCCGACGTCGGCGAAGCCCGCGAGGCTGTGTTCGCCCTGACGCTGCCTGAAAAGCGCGGCAGCTTTTTGCGCCTGTGCGAAGCCGTCGGCAGCCGCAGCGTCACCGAATTCAACTATCGCATTTCCGACTCGCAAAATGCCCATGTGTTCGTCGGCCTGCAAATCGCCTCGGCGGCCGAACCCGAAAAAATCGCAGCCAGCTTCCGCAAAAAAGGCTTCGCCACGCTGGACCTGACCGGCGACGAAATGGCCAAAACCCATTTGCGCCACATGGTGGGCGGGCGCTCCACCCTGGCTGAGCACGAAATGCTGTTCCGCTTCGAATTTCCCGAACGGCCGGGCGCACTCATGAAATTTTTAAGTTCGATGAGCCCCGAATGGAACATTTCGCTGTTCCACTACCGCAACCAGGGCGACGACTACGCGCGCACCCTCGTCGGCCTGCAAGTCCCTCCCGCCGACAAGAAGGCCTTCAAGGAATTCCTGAACAACCTGGGCTACCCGCACTGGAACGAAACCGACAACCCGGCTTACCAACTGTTTTTGTGAGCAATTTAAAAAATGCCCGATCATTGCTGGGCATTGCACACCCCTCCGGAACGTAGTAACATAACCACATCACATAGCAACCGGAGGGTTCATCCATGACCGTTACAACCCTATCCAGCCGGGAATTAAATCAGGATATAGGCCGCGCAAAACGGGCTACTAAAGATGGCCCTGTTTTCATCACAGATCGCGGCAAGGCTGCGCACGTCCTGTTAAGCATCAAGGACTATCAGCGACTTACCCGGCAACGGCGCAGCATTGCCGATGCTTTGGCTATGCCAGGCGCTGAAGATATCGAATTTGAAGCGCCCAACGCCAACATCAAGAGCCGCCCCGCTGACCTCTCATGAGATTCATACTTGATACCAACGTCGTTTCCGAGCTGCGTAAAGTCCAGGCTGGCCGAGCTGATCCAAACGTAGCCACCTGGGCCAGCGGCATTGACGCCGCCGACATGTACCTATCCGCGATCTCGGTCATGGAGCTGGAAATAGGCGTCATGCGCCTTGAGAACAAAGACCCACACCAAGGCGCGATTATGCGGGCCTGGCTCGATCATCATGTCATGCCCGAATTTTCGGATCGTATCTTGTCTATTGATGCTGTGGTTGCGCAGCGTTGTGCCCGACTGCACATACCGGACCCGGCATCAGACCGGGACGCCCTGATCGCTGCAACTGGCCTGGTTCACGGCTTGACTATCGCCACCCGGAACATTGCCGACTTTGAGCGCACAGGCGTCTCACTTATCAATCCATGGCGTTGAGTGCTGTATAAAAACGCCATCGAATAGACGCTGGACATACCTAAACCCCTGAGCGCCGAACCACCACGCAGTCGCGGCGAGGGCGGCGCAGGCCAGCCGGGCGATTTAGTGGGCGCCGGGCAATGCGCTTCGACCGGGGACACAAGGCCGCAGCGTGTTTGAGCCGGCAAGCTTCGCCAAGCACTGCTTGGCGGCCGGCGAGTTCTGCGGCCGCCCCGATCGAAGCGCATTGCCCGGTTCAGTCCCGATAGGGACCGCCCGCGCAAGCCCGGCTGGCCTGCGCCGCCCTCGCCGCGACGTCTCAAGAAACCCAGACCCGCGAGAAATAAAAAGACTCTTGAGTTAAGGAGCTAAGAAATTAAGGATTCGTCGCCGAAAACCCGCAAACCGTATACACCGGCAGCCCCGTCGCCTTCACCGCCTCCGACCCGCCCAGATCCGGCAAATCGATAATCGCCGCCGCCTCGACCACATTGGCCCCCAGACGCTGCAGCAACTTCGCCGCCGCCACCATCGTTCCGCCTGTCGCGATCAAATCATCGATCAGCAACACCCGTTGCCCCGGACGCACCGCATCCGTATGCATCTCGACCGACGCATTTCCGTATTCCAGCGAATACTCTTCAGCCAACGTCTGAAAAGGCAGCTTGCCCTTCTTACGCACCGGCACGAACCCCAGATTCAGCTCATACGCCAGCACCGAGCCCAGGATAAAGCCCCGCGCATCCACGCCCGCCACCAGATCCAGCCGCTGACGCATATAGCGATACACAAACAAATCAATTAAAACGCGAAACGAACGCGGATCTTGCAAAATAGGAGTGATGTCCCGGAACGTAACGCCCGGCTTAGGCCAATCCGGAACGCTGCGAATCGCATTGCGAACATAATCGACGGGATCTGTATTCATTAAAATCGCCATAAAAACGAAAAGGTGGATTAGGGTTAACTATAACCTTATTACCTCATGGACTACACCGCCCAAGACCCATCGCTCATTAAAAAAACCCGCGCCAGAAAAACATGCAATCGACTGAAACGCCCGATTACGCCGATAATCTCAATCGAGCCCACAGTACGTTTAAAATCACCCAATGAGAACCACACCCACACCGGCCTGCGTCGACATGCTGGCTTCGGCACACCGTACCCTGGCCATTGAAATCAAAGCCCTGCAAGCGCTGGACGCGCGGCTGGACGACTCATTCAGCCAGGCCGTCGCCATGATATTGAACGGCCAGGGCCGCGTCGTCGTCACCGGCATCGGCAAATCGGGCCACATCGCCAAAAAAATCGCCGCCACCCTGGCCTCCACCGGCACGCCCGCATTTTTCATGCATGCCGCCGAAGCGATCCATGGCGACCTGGGCATGCTCACCCAGCAAGATATCGTGCTCGCCATCTCCTATTCGGGCTCGGGCAGCGAACTGCTTACCGTGCTGTCGGTCGCCAAGCGCATGGGCGCCAAGCTCATCGCCATGACCGGCCACCCGAAATCCGACCTGGCCGTCAATGCCGACTTGCACCTGAACGTACACGTCACACAAGAAGCCTGCCCCCTGAACCTCGCTCCCACCGCCAGTACCACTGCCACGCTTGCCCTCGGCGATGCCATTGCCGTGGCTTGCCTGGAAGCGCGCGGCTTCAGCACCGAAGACTTTGCCCGCTCGCACCCCGGCGGCGCACTGGGCCGACGGCTACTGACCCACGTGCGCGACGTCATGCGGGAAGGCGCGGCCCTGCCCATCGTCCAGGCCGACACCCCCATTCCCGACGCCCTGGTCGAAATGTCGCATAAGGGCATGGGCATGACGATCGTCGTCGACGAGCACACCCGTCCCATCGGCATTTTTACCGACGGCGACTTACGCCGACTCATCAGCCGCCACGGCGACATTCGTCCATTGACGGTTTCCGACGGCATGACCCAGAATCCCAAATGTGTTTCGCCCAACGCGCTGGCCGTCGAGGCCGCTACCCTCATGGACGCCAGCCGCCTCTCGCAAATACTCGTCGTGGACGATACAAGGCTATTATTAGGCGCTCTACATATGCACGACTTACTGGCTGCGAAGGTTATCTAACAATGAAGAACTCCGACTCCATTCACCCCGCCGAAGCCATGATTCTGGCCAAAGTGGCGCCGCTGGTCATTGAGCGCGCACGGAAAGTGCGGCTTATGGCTTTCGATGTCGACGGCGTCCTGACTGATGGCAGCCTGTGGTACGGCAAGCACGGCGAAGTCGTCAAGCGCTTCAATGTCCTTGACGGACACGGACTGCGCCTGATGCGCGAAAGCGGCATTACCATCGCCCTGATTACCGGGCGCGAAGGCCCTATCCTGGCGCGCCGGGCCGCCGAACTGGGCATCGATATCGTCCTGCAAGGCGTGCGCGACAAAGCCCAGGCCATTAACGCCATGGCGCAGGAACAAGGTTATACCTTGGATCAAGTCGGCTATATGGGGGATGACATCATCGACCTTGCCGCCTTGCAGCGCGTGGTTTTTTCCGCCAGCGTTCCGGGCGCGCCCTCGTATATAACCCAAGCGGTGCACTGGGTTGCCAGCGAAGCCGGCGGCGAAGGCGCCGTGCGCGAGTGCTGCGACCTGATCCTGGCCGCGCAAGGCCGGCTTAGCATTTTCTTTAGCAATAGCGCCCGCATTCTAAGCGGGGTTACTCAGTAAAACCATGAAAGAACGCGTTCCCGCGATTATCGCCATACTCTTGCTGATCGGCCTGGTATTCGGAACCTACTGGGCAGCCGACTATGCGCGCCGCTCTATTCCTGTCGACCCGCCACGACGCGTGACGCACGAACCCGATTCCTGGGCCGACCAGTTCGTCATGATCCGCACCGACCCATCGGGCATGCCCGTCAACAGGCTGGAAGGGGTTCTGATGCACCATTACCCGGATGACGACTCGTACGAAATCACCACGGCCAGGGCCGTCGGCCAACAGCCTGACTCGCCGATTACAATCGGCACGTCCGACACCGCCATCATGGATCAGAACGAAACCCGCGTTATCATGCGAGGGAACGCTCATCTGCACCGCGTCGCCGATAAGGACGATGCCGCGCTCGACGTCAAAAGCGAACAACTGACCTTGCTGCCCGACGAAGATATTGTTTTTACCGATTTACCTGCGGTGGTCGTGAACGGCAATTCCACAATGAACGGCAAAGGCATGCGTTACGATAACAAAACACGAAAACTACAGGTGTTTTCAGCCAGCGACGTGAAAATTTCCGGTCAAGACTCCAAGACTAAAAAAACCTCTAAAGAACCGAGCCAAACGAACCCAAAACCATGACATCAACACGACCCACCTCCCTTTTAGCGTGGCTTGCGGCAATTGTTCTGGCCACAGCCAGCGGCATGGCCGCGGCACAGCCGGCAGCAACGCCCCCCGCGGAAAAAAAACCCGCGGCCGCCGCCGAAGCGCAGCCCGAGCCCGACACACTGATCTTGTCGGACACGCTTAATTACGACGACATCAAGAAAGAAAGCGTCTTTACCGGCAACGTTATCTTGACGCGCGGCCTCATGACCTTGCGCGCCGATAAGCTGGTTGTCCGCGAAGATCCCGAAGGGTTTCAACACGGCACCGCCACCGTGGGCGGCGGCAAGCTGGTTTATGTCCGGCAAGAAGATCCCGCCAAATTCGAAGTGCTCGAAGCCCAGGGGCTGCGCGGCGAATACAACGGCAAAACCGAAGAAGTTGAAATGATCGGGCAAGCCGTCGTCACCCGCTTCGTGTGCGGCAAGCAGTTTGACCGCATTAGCGGCGAGCGCGTCAAATTCAACCAAAAAACCAATACCTATCAAGCGTTCAGCGGCCCGAACTCGGCCGCCGCCGGTGGGCGGGTGCGCTCCGTCGCATCGCCGCGCGCCAAAGCCGATGCCGCCGCCGCTCAATGCCGGCAGAAGTCGGCCAAAGGCTAAACGCGCCGGCATCATACAACCTCTAGACAGGCACACTGATTCATGTCCTTTTCTGCTCCGCCGCAAACCAGCACGGGCCGCGCGCCCAGCGCCGCCCGTGGCAGTCTGCGCGCCACCGGCCTTCGCAAAACCTATGGCAAGCGCACCGTCGTGCATGACGTCTCCTTATCGGTCGAAAGCGGCGAAGTCGTCGGCCTGCTGGGCCCCAACGGGGCTGGGAAAACCACCAGCTTCTACATGATTGTCGGCATCGTCCCCACCGACGCGGGCCGTATCGAAATCGACGATACACCGATCACCAGCATGCCCATGCACAAACGGGCTCGGCTGGGCCTGTCGTACCTGCCCCAGGATGCTTCGGTCTTTCGACGCCTGACGGTCGAAGACAACATTCGCGCCGTACTTGAACTGCAGCTGGACGACAACGGGCGCTCGATTTCGTCGGCTCAAATCGGCGAACAGCTCGAATCGCTGCTCGATGAACTGCAAATCGGGCATATCCGGCGCAATACCGCCATTTCGCTGTCGGGAGGCGAGCGGCGCCGCGTTGAAATTGCGCGCGCCCTGGCCACCCATCCCCGCTTCATCCTGCTGGACGAGCCTTTTGCCGGGGTCGACCCGATAGCCGTGATCGAAATCCAGCGCATTGTGCACTTTCTAAAAAGCCGCAATATCGGCGTGCTGATCACCGACCACAACGTGCGCGAAACCCTGGGTATTTGCGATCGCGCCTATATCATCAGTGAAGGCAAGGTGCTGACCGACGGGCACCCGAGCGAAATCATCGACAACGAAGCCGTTCGCAAAGTCTATCTGGGAAAGAACTTCAAAATGTAATCTTTCTCCTCTGGTAAGCCCTAATCGAAAGACCGGGAAAAACGCTCCTCGGCCACTTGATTTAGTTTGCATAATCTATACACTGAGTTTATCGAAGACTCAAAAAGGAGATGTAAGCGGTACGGTTGCAACGCGCATTTTGCGCACCAGATTTTTTACAGGAGAGCCCAATATGAACCTGAACATTAGTGGTCGTCATCTAGAAGTAACCCCCGCTATCCGCGAATACGTCATGAATAAAATGGCACGGGTAGCCCGACATTTCGATAATGTCATAGACACTCAGGTTATGCTCTCGATAGAGCGTTTAAAACATACCGCGGAAGTCACGATGCGCTTGCGCGGAAAAGATATCCACTGCGAAGCATCCGACGAAAACCTGTATTCGGCCATCGACCTGCTTGCCGACAAAATCGACCGCCAGGTCATCAAATATAAAAGCAAGGTACAGAATCACGCCGCCGAACCGGTTAAACGGCAAGAGATCCCTGCCACCGAATAGTCGGTCCTGCCGGCGCTAACTCAGCTCGTTATCAAAGCCGTTCGGCAAAAGCCGGCCGGCCAGTGAAACCCGGCAATCGTCAGGCCTCAATCACTCAACAGATTGAGGCCTTAAATTATTCCTTTTTTATAATGCGCCTTAAGCTCATATAATGATTGCCATGAACTTAATGTCACGTATTTTGCCATTGCAAAACGTTGTGCTCGATCTGGCCGCCACCAGTAAAAAACGTGCTTTTGAACAGGCCGGCCTGCTTTTCGAGAACCACCACGGGATTGCCCGAACCGCCGTCTTTCAAAGCCTCATCGCGCGCGAGCGCCTGGGCTCAACCGCGCTGGGCCATCATATTGCCGTGCCGCACGGCAGGATCAAAGGCCTTAAAGAACCCTGCGCCGCATTTATTCGCCTGGCCGACCCAGTGCGCTTCGATGCCAGCGACGGGCGGTTGGCCAACCTGCTGTTTTTCCTGCTGGTGCCTGAAACGGCCACGCAGTTACACCTTGATTTGCTGGCGGAAATTGCCCGCCTGGTGTCTAACCCAACCCTGCGCCAGGCCCTGTCAACGCAAACCGATGCCGCCGTCATCCATCGATTGCTAACCACCGAGGCACCAGAGTAACTCTACGGCCCGCCATGCTAACCATTCAAGACCTCGTCGCAGACAACGCCAGCCAAATATCCTTTACCTGGGCGGCGGGCGCCGCATCCGCTCAACGAGCCATTCCCGAACTGGGTGTATCGGGCGCGGACCTGGTCGGGCATTTGAACCTGATTCACCCCGCCCGCATCCAGGTGTTCGGCAAGGAAGAGCTTTCCTATTACAACCGCTTCGATTCCAAGCGCCGCCTGCATCATCTGGAAGACCTGGTCGCCGGCGGCGTTCCGGCCATTTTGCTGGCCGAAAACCTTACGCCTCCCGACGATCTGCGCGAATTCTGCAACCTGCAGCAAGTGCCGCTGCTGACAGTCGACATCGACGCCGCCCAGCTTATCGACCTGCTGCGCATCTATCTGGGCAAGCGCCTGGCCACCAAGACCATCATGCACGGCGTCTTCATGGACGTGCTGGGCCTGGGCGTACTGATTACCGGCGAATCCGGCCTGGGCAAAAGCGAGCTGGCCCTTGAGCTGATTTCACGCGGCCACGGCCTGGTGGCCGACGACGCCGTCGAGGTGTCCCGCACGGCGCCCAACATGATCGAAGGCCACTGCCCGCCCCTACTGCAGAACCTGCTCGAAGTCCGGGGCCTGGGCTTGCTGGACATCCGCACCATTTTTGGCGAAACGTCGGTTCGGCGCAAAATGAAACTCAAGCTCATGGTGCATCTGGTGCGCTCCAACGCCGATGCCTTTGAACGCCTGCCGGTGCAAGACCTTACCCAAGAAGTGCTCGGCCTGCCCATCCGACGCGTCATGCTGCAGGTGGCGGCCGGACGCAACCTGGCCGTACTGGTCGAGGCGGCGGTGCGCAATACCATCCTGACGCTGCGCGGCATCGACACCATGGGCGAATTCATCGAACGCCAGGCCTTGGCCATTATGGAAAGCAGCCGGCCCGAACCGCCTTGAAAATCCGCTTCGTTAAAGCAGGTCGGCGCCGCCATCCCGCTCAGGCGGCCTCTCTCACGTATCACTCTTGGTCGCCATGTTGAAAATTGTTCTTATCACAGGTATCTCCGGCTCGGGAAAATCAGTCGCGCTTCGTCTGCTCGAAGACTCCGGCTATACCTGTGTCGACAATTTGCCGGTGCGGTTCATACACGACTTTATCGCCACCACACGCGAAGAGGGGCTGGAACGCGTGGCCATCGCCATCGATGTGCGCTCGCCGGGCGAGCTCGACGGGCTTCCCGAAGTCATCACGGCCCTGCGCGCCATGGGCACCCAGTTCCGGGTCATTTTCCTGGATGCCAACGACCATACCCTGCAACAGCGCTACTCCGAATCCCGGCGCCGCCATCCGCTCACCGACCGGTTGCAGCAAGGCGGAAAGTCGCCTTCGCTGCAAGAATGCATCAATACCGAACGCGAAATGCTGGCCCCGCTGCGCGAGCAAGAACACGTTATCGATACTTCCGACCTCACCCCGGGCCAGTTGCGCGCCTGGATGCGCGACCTGGTGCAGGCCGATCGCACGGCCGTGGTTCTCACGTTCGAATCATTCGCCTATAAACGCGGCGTACCGGGCGATGCCGACCTCGTTTTCGATGTGCGCTGCCTGCCCAACCCGCACTACGACCGTACGCTACGCCCGCTGAACGGCCGCGATGAGCCCGTCGCGCAATGGCTCAGCCAGTTCGGCAGCGTCGAAACCATGATCGACGACATCGCCGGCTTTATCCGGCGCTGGCTGCCTTTATACATGCAAGACACACGCAACTACCTGACGGTTGCCATTGGCTGCACCGGCGGACAGCACCGTTCGGTCTACGTCGCCGAACAACTGGCCAAGAAGTTTGCCGACCACTCACCTCTTTTAATACGGCACCGAAACCAGCCGCCGACCGACATTCCATGACCCTGCTACGTACTACCCTCGCCACGCTGACTCTTATCTGTGTTGTTGTTCTGGCCGGCTGCTCTACCACCCCACGCACCAAAGGGGGTGGGTACTATAAAGACGATGGTCCCGGCGCCAATCCTCCCTCGCAAATAGACTCCATACCCGATGCCGTGCCTCGCATTGAAACGCATGCGCCCAGCACGTTGAGGCCTTATGTCGTTTTTGGCAAACGCTATATTCCTCTGAGCGATGAACGTCCTTTTCGCCAGGAAGGCACGGCCTCGTGGTACGGCAAAAAGTTCCATGGCAAGAAAACGGCCAACGGCGAAAAATACGATATGTATGCCATGACGGCCGCGCATCCGACGCTACCCCTGCCCAGCTACGCGCGCGTCACCCACGCGGGCACAGGCAAGTCGGTCGTGGTGCGTATTAACGATCGCGGGCCGTTCCACAGCCGGCGCATTATGGACCTGTCGTATGCTGCGGCGGCGAAACTCGGGCTGATAGCGCCGGGCAGCGGCCAGGTCATTGTGGAAGCGATCACCAACGCGGATATTGCCCGCGGCGAGAACCTGCCCAAAGCGGCTCCCGACCCGGCGCCCGAGCCTGCGCTGGTCACCAACGCGGCAGTCTCGACCCCCGCGCCGACCTCGGGCTCGCCAACGCCCATGCCGGTCGCCGCCACGCCTGACGCCCTGGCCGCCGTCAAGTCGGAAACGGCCTTTGCACCGGCGCAACTGCCGACACCTCAACCCACAACGTTCGGCGGTCAGGTGTTCTTGCAGTTCGGCGCATTCAGCGAGGCGCAAAACGCCGAGCACCTGGCTCAAAAACTGAACCAGCAAATCGCCGGCATTGAAAGCCGTTCGGCCCATGTGCAAGCCGATCAAAAACTGCATCGCGTGCAAATCGGCCCCTACCCCAGCCGAACCGCGGCCGTCAACGCTTCGCTGCGCATCCAGCAAGAAACCGGTCTGCAACCAAAGGTGGCCCTGCGCTAGGATCCCCGCTTACTTATTTTGGCGTTCAAGCGCCAACGCATAAAGCGTATCGCGCGCCAGCCCCGTTACCTTAGCCGCCACCCGCGCTGCATCGCGCACACTCACCGTCTCCAGCAACGCGTCCAGTAGAGCCAACGCCGACGCATCGATCTGCTCGTCGCCCTCTGGCTCGATGGCCTGATGTACGATCAGCACAAACTCGCCCTGGCTTCGATGGCTATCCGCCGCCAACCACGCCGCGGTTTCGCCCAAGGGCAACGTCACGACCTGCTCGAAGCGTTTGGTCAGTTCGCGGGCAATCGTCAATTGGCGCTCGGGCCCGCAGACCTGGAGCAAGTCCTTGCAGGCCGCCGCCAGACGATGCGGCGACTCGAACATCACGACCGGCGCGGACACGGCGCACCAGCGCTGCAGCCATTTCTGGCGCGCAATCGCCTTGGGCGGGGTAAAGCCGGCAAAGACAAAAGCCGGGTTCTCGTCCGATGTTGCTCCGCTGGCCATGAGCGCCGTAATCACCGCGCTGGCGCCGGGAATCGCGACCACGCCATAACCCGCCTCGCGTACCGCCCGCACAACGCGGGCGCCCGGATCGCTGACGGCAGGCGCCCCCGCATCGGAAATCAGGCCGACCCGCTCGCCTTGAGCCAAACGCGCCAGAATCGTTTCCGCCGCCCCCGCTTCATTATGGCGATGCGCGGCAATCAGCGGCGTCGTCACGCCCCAAGCGTCAAGCAACGCCCGGCTGGCCCGGGTGTCTTCAGCGGCAATCACATCGCAGCGCGCCAGCGTTTGCCAGGCACGCACGCTCAGGTCCCCAAGATTGCCGATAGGAGTGGCCACCACGTACAGGGTCGAGCCCGGCCAGTTCTGGCCGCCCATGCGCTCGGTGAGACGATTCCATGTCGCCGAGGAGTCTACAAATTCAGGTGTTTCGCTCATACTAGTGCCCTGTCTGGTTCATTGATGGAGTCAAGTTCGGATGCCCAAGGTTCCCAGACAGGACACCAGGACTAACCGTTTAATAAGGTGCGGACGGATGACGAGCGAAGAACAAATCGTATATGAACTGGCTCACATCGCACAAAAAAAAGCAGTACGGCAGCGGCGCCGACGACTGGCCCGGCCGCCGACCCGCGGCGCCGATCCGTATGCCGTCCAGCTTTCTCCCACGCAACAACGCGGGCGCCGCGCCGAAAATCGGGCTCGCGCACATCTGCAAGCGGCCGGTCTGGTCGTGCTGGGCCAGAACCTGCGCTGCAAAGCCGGCGAAATCGACCTGGTTTGCAAAGACAAGACGACACTCGTTTTTATTGAGGTGCGGCACAGGCGCTCGGGCCGATATGGCGGCGCAGCAGCCAGTGTAAACCGTGAGAAGCAACAACGCTTGATCCGGGCGGCCAGCTATTTCCTGGCGGCCTTGTCCCGCCGCTACTTTAACGGTGTCACGCCCACCTGCCGCTTCGACGTGGTGGCCATCGAGGACGACGGCCTCGTTTGGCTGGCTCACGCGTTTGCCGCGGGCTGATCCGCGCTGGGGCCGGCCGTCATGTCGCCTGTTTAACTCCATTTCGAAATCAGTTGTGTACACGAAGGCGAAGCGCAGACCGTACATGTGTACGGCAAGCGAAGGCGACACCGTTCGCAATTGATTTCGAAATGGAGTTACATAATTGCGAGTTGAACATGTGATAATAGCGGTCATGGATATGACCTCGCGTATGACCTCACATTTCGATGACGCCATCGATACCTTCAAAGCCAGCTCGCAAGCGCTGGCCGCGCCGCTTTCAAGTGCCGTCGACCTGCTCTTCAGCACCCTGGCCAACAACGGCAAGATTCTGGCCTGCGGCAACGGCGGCTCGGCCGCCGACGCCCAGCATTTCATTGCCGAACTGGTCGGGCGCTTCGAGCGCGACCGCCTGCCGCTGGCGGGCATTGCGCTGAACACCGACACATCCATCCTGACGGCGGTCGGCAACGATTACGGCTTCGACGCCGTTTTCGAACGGCAAGTCACGGCGCTGGGACAACCCGGCGATGTACTGGTGGCCATTTCCACCAGCGGGAACTCCAGCAATGTTTTACGGTCTATCGAAGCAGCGCACGACCGCGAAATGTCGGTTATTGCGGTAACCGGCAAGGGCGGCGGCAAAACCAACGAACTGCTGTTCGACACCGACATTCACTTATGCGTGCCGCACGATCGTACGATGCGCATACAAGAAGTCCATATACTGCTTTTACATGCGTTGTGCGATGGCATCGATGCGCTGCTTCTAGGAGACACCCTGTAATGACCGAACCGAAACGCACTTCACGCCCAGCTTTGTTCGCCGCGCTGGCTTTGGCTGGCCTGACGGCACTGTCGGGTTGTGGCCTGCTGGTCGTCGGCGGCACAGCGGCAACCACCGCCACCGTCGCCACCGACCGCCGCACCGCGGGCGAGCAAGTCGAAGACAAGGCGATCGAGCTCAAAGCCAACGCGGAAATGCGCAGGCTCTTCGACGCCAAGCCGGCACGCGTGAACACCGCCTCGTACGCGGGCGTGTTGTTGCTCACCGGCGATGTCCCCACCGAACAAGACAAACAGCAGGCCGAACAGGTCGCTGCCAAGATCGAAAAAGTCAAACGCGTCGTCAACCAGCTTCGTGTTGGCGACGTTACCCCCCTAAGCGTGCGCACCAACGACAGCTGGATCACCTCGAAAGTCACCACCACGCTCATCAACACCAAAGGCGTACCCACCCGCACTATCGTTGTCACGACGGAACGCGGCGTCGTCTACCTGTTGGGCAAAGTCACCAGCACAGAAGGCCAGATCGCGGCCAAAGCCGCCTCGACCGTCAGCGGCGTCAATAAAGTTGTAAAATTATTCGAGATCGTCGCACGTGAAAGCCTGATAACCGAGCAATCGCCCGCTCCCATCCAAGACAGCGCCCCCGCGGGGGCCGCTCCAGGCGCCGATAATACGGGCGAAGTTCAAGCCATGCCTATCCAATGAAAAAGATCCTGATCAGCCTCGTTGCCATTGCCTCGCTTGCAGGCCTGGGCCTATGGCAGTTTTCGGGCTCGGCCAAAGCCGCGCCCGATGTCACCTTTACAACGCTTACCGGCGAGAAAATCACCACGCAAGACCTGCGCGGCAAAGTCGTCCTGGTCAAGTTCTGGGCCACCAGTTGCGTCACATGCATCCAGCAAATGCCCGACACCGCCCAGGCCTATAAAGACCTTTCCCCCAAGGGTTACGACGTCGTGGCCGTTGCCATGCAATACGATCCGCCCAACTACGTTAAAAACTACGCCGAAACACGCCAGTTGCCTTTCAAGGTGGCCATCGACGCCCAGGGCGATATTGCCAAGGCATTCGGCGATGTACAGCTCACACCCACCGCCTTTCTCATCGACAAGCAAGGCAACATCATCAAACGCTATCTGGGCAATTACGACAAGACGGCTTTTTTAGCCACTATCGAAAAGGCGCTTGCAAGCTAGGGCCATGTCCGAATCAAGCTGGCAAACCCAAGGCCGCGCCCGGCGCGTCTTGGGTTTTTTTACGACTCGCCGCCCCGTATCGCCAACCATTACGCGACAAGGGCTACAATTTGCGCTTTAACATGGGCAACCTTGCCTGAAGACAAACTCCTTTTACCTTTTGGTGCCATGACCATTTCGTCTTCTACTGACTCTTCCTCGCGTCCCTCTTCCATTAAAGCCGAAGTACTGGCGGAAGCCTTGCCGTACATCCGGCGCTTCCACGGCAGGACGGTCGTCATCAAGTACGGCGGCAACGCCATGATCGAAGAAGAACTGCAACGCAGCTTCGCGCACGACGTGGTGCTGCTCAAGCTGGTCGGCCTTAATCCGGTGGTGGTTCACGGCGGCGGCCCGCAAATCAACGACGCCTTGAAACGCATCGGCAAAGAAGGCATGTTCGTGCAGGGCATGCGGGTCACCGATGCGGAAACCATGGAAGTGGTCGAATGGGTACTGGGCGGACAAGTTCAGCAAGACATCGTCATGATGATCAACGAGGCCGGCGGCAAAGCCGTGGGCCTGACCGGCAAAGACGGCTGCCTGATCAAGGCCACCAAAAAAATGATGGCCGACAAGGAAAACCCCGGCGAATGGCTGGACATTGGCTACGTGGGCGACATTACCAGCATCGAGCCGGCGGTCGTCAAAGCCTTGCAGGACGACCAGTTCATCCCGGTCATTTCCTCGATCGGCTACGGTGAAGACGGCCGGGCCTACAACATCAATGCCGATGTGGTTGCCGGGAAGATGGCCGAAGTCCTGGGTGCCGAAAAGCTGGTCATGATGACCAATACACCCGGCGTACTCGACAAAAGCGGCCAGTTGCTGCGCAAGCTGTCGGCGCAGACCATCGACGAACTTTTCGAAGACGGCACCATTTCCGGCGGCATGCTGCCCAAGATCTCATCGGCGCTCGATGCCGCCCGCAACGGCGTCACCTCGGTCCACATCGTCGACGGCCGCGTACCGCATTGCCTGCTGCTTGAAATCCTGACCGATCAGGGCGTGGGCACCATGATCAGTTCGCATTAAGCCCATGCGTGCGCTTCTTGCGCCATGCATCACGCGCAGGCGCCGCCGGAACATCCAGGGAACGAAGCCAGACGAAGTCGTCTGGCTGTTTGACCTGGACAACACGCTGCACGACTCGTCCAAGGCCATCTTCCAGTCGATCAACCTGGGCATGACTTCGGCGGTGATCGAACACCTGAATGTCGACGTTGACACCGCCAACCAATTGCGCACCACTTACTGGCAGCGCTACGGCGCGACTCTCATCGGCCTGGTGCGCCACCACAACATCAATGCCCAAACATTTCTGGACCGCAGCCACGACTTTGATGTGGCCTCGCAAGTGCATTCGGAAACGGGCCTGGCCTATAAACTGGCGCGCCTGAAGGGTCGAAAAATCCTGCTGACCAATGCTCCGAAAAAATACGCCTGCGAAGTGTTGAAGACACTGGGCGTCCTGCACCACTTCGAAAGCATTTGGGCCATTGACCAGATGCGCTTGCAAGGCCGGTTCCGCCCCAAACCCTCGCTGGCGCTGATGAAGCAGGTATTGGCGCGGCTCGATGTTCCCGCCCGGCAGGTCGTGCTGGTGGAAGACACCCTGAAGAACCTCAAGGCAGCACGGCAAGTGGGCATGCGGACCGTCTACATCTACCACCCGGGCACGCCTTTTTCCAACCTGTCCAAAGGGCGTTGCAACTATGTCGACTTACGCGTCAATTCGATCGGCCAACTTTTAACCGGGCGCAGCCCCCTGCGGGGCCGTTAGCCCGGCCAGGCGCCGTTTTACGACGGCGCCGATCTGGATCGAACCCACCCATGAACGACAAACTGACCCAACGAAAAGCGGACATTCTCGTGGCATTGACGCAAATGCTGGGGCAAGCTCACGCCGCGCGCATCAGCACGGCCGCGCTGGCTGCGTATTTGAACCAGTCCGAATCGTCGCTTTACCGGCATTTTCCCAGCAAGGCAGCCATGTTCATGGCGCTCATCGAGCATATCGAAGGCTTGTTGTTCGAAGACCTGGACCACATCGGCGCCACCGAACCCGACGGCCGCAAGCGGCTGCGCAAGCAATTGCACGCCTTGCTGCTGTTTACCGAGAGGCACCCCGGCCTGACCCGCGTGCTGACCGGCGATGCCCTGGTCAACGAGGACCCTCGACTTCAAACCCGCCTGAATACGCTGATCGCCGATCTTGAAGCCTTGCTCAAGCGCAGTGTGCAAGTCGCCACGGATACGCATGCTTTGCCCGCCGAGGCCGAGGCCCGCTCACGGCTGCTTATGGACTGGGTGCTGGGACGCTGGTTGCGCTATGCTCAAACCGCCTGGCAGGAAACGCCCACCACGGGGTGCGCGGGGCAACTGGACTTACTGGGCCTATAAAAAACGGCGGTTATCGATCGCGGCAAACCGCACAATCGGGGTCGCGCTTGAAACGGATGTTCTGCCATTGCATCGTCAGCGCGTCCAGGCACAGCAACCGCCCCACCAGCGGCTCACCCATGCCTGTGATAATTTTAATCGCCTCAGCGGCCTGCATGCTGCCCACAATGCCCACCAGAGGGCCAAGCACTCCCGTCGTGGCGCAGCTAAGCTCTTCGACCTCGTCCGCTTCGGGAAAAAGGCAGTGATAGCACGGCGCCTGTTCAAGGCGCAGATCGAAGACGCTGACCTGACCCGCAAACCGAATCGCCGCTCCCGACACCAGCGGTTTTTTATATTTGACGCACGCCCGATTGACGTCGTGCCGGGTGGCGAAGTTGTCGCAGCAATCGAGCACCAGATCGGCCTGCGCCACCACAGCGTCTAGGGCCGCGCCGGTCAGTCGTTCAACCCGTGCTTCGATCTGTATGTCGGGATTGATCTGCGCCAGCGCCTGCCGGCCCGACTCCGCCTTGGACCACCCCAAGCGATCAGTGGTGTGCAGGATTTGACGCTGTAAATTGCTCAGTTCGACATCGTCGTCGTCGGCCAGGATCAGGCGGCCGACACCGGCCGAGGCCAGGTACATCGCCGCCGGCGACCCCAGCCCCCCCGCCCCGACGATTAACACCGTCGAGGCCAGCAGACGTTCCTGCCCCTCGATACCCAACTCATTAAGCAGAATATGCCGTGCATACCGCAGCAGATGCCTGTCGTCCATTAGTTGGTCTTGATCAAACCGCTGGGCGTCAACCTGTAGCGCTCGACCTCTTGGAAGCCCGGCGCGGCAGGCCGGGTGTTGACGTTTTCAGCAGGTGTTATGGCGTTCAGTTCACTTTTTTTTTGAGCATCATCGGCCTTGGCGCCTGCGGCCCCGGGTTTCGCCGTCGCCGTCAGCTTCAGGGACGGGTCGGTTTTCTTGACGGGCCGTCCTTCAAGGAAATTAACGGCCTGCACCAACTGAAAGTCGTCCGTGCCGCCAAATTCGAACATTTTGGGCTCGTCCTTGCCGTTGGCCTCTTCTTTGGGCGCAACGACATCGGGAATAGCCATTTTGTTCACCAGGTGATGCTCCAGGTCGGCCTCGCGCGGAAGCCGGAACAAATTGCCCTGGGCGGTATCGTCTACCGTAATGTCGGGCTCTACGCCCGTTACTTGAATTGAGCGCCCGCCCGGCGTGAAGTAGCGCGCCGTGGTCAGTTTGATGCCGGTATCTTCGCTAAGCGGCAAGACGCTTTGCACCGAGCCCTTGCCAAACGTGCGGTTGCCGATTATTTTGGCGCGCTTGTGGTCTTGCAAGGCGCCCGCCACGATTTCCGAGGCCGAGGCGGATCCGACGTTGACCAGCACCACCATGGGCACGGTTTTGGTCCACGCAGGCACATTGGACAAGTAATCGGGCTTGCGCTGTCCGCCCGAACCGTCGAGGTAATTGCGCACGTAATCGACCGGTTTGGCGAAGTATTCGCGATTGGACGAAGGAATGCGCCCCTTGGTGGAAACCACCAGCACATTGGGCGGCAGGAATGCCGACGACACGCCAATGGCGCTATCGAGCAAGCCGCCCGGATCGTTGCGCAGGTCGAGGATCAGGCCTTTGGGCGTCTTCTTTTCGCCCAGCGTATGCAAGTGGTTGGCCAGGTCGACGGCGGTATGCTCCTGGAACTGGGCAATACGCAAATATGCCAGGTCGTTGGCCAACATCTTGCTGCGTACGCTGCGTACCTTGATCAGATCGCGCACCACGGTCACGACGATGGGCTTTTCGACATTCTGGCGCTTGATGGTGAGCACGATGCTTGTTTTAGGCTCGCCGCGCATGAGCTTGATGGCCTCGTTAAGCGTCATGCCCTTGGTCGGCTTGCCGTCAAGGTGGGTGATCAGGTCGCCGGACAAGATGCCGGCCCGCGCCGCCGGCGTATCTTCGATGGGTGCAATGACCTTGGGCATGCCGTCTTCGCTGCCGATTTCGATGCCCAGGCCGCCAAAGCCGCCTTGGGTAATGGCTTCCATCTCTTTATAGGCTTCCGGGTCCAGGTAGGCCGAATGGGGGTCGAGATCGCTGAACATGCCTTTGATCGCATCGTTGATCAGTTTGTCGTCGGACATGGGTTCGACGTAGCTGGCCTTGATCGCGGCGAAAACATTCGCGAACTGCTGCAATTCCTTCAGCGGCAGTGGTTCACCGCGCTGCGCCGCCGCAGTGATGCCCAGGCTGATCAAAATCCCGCCTATGGCCCCCAGAACAACCAAACCAAAACTTCCAACCCGTCGAGCGCTCATGCACGTTCCCAGAATAATTTTGTAAACAACGATATGCTAACCAATGCCAGACAAATAGTAACTAACTTAGTGCTTGAGCCAAAGCAAAGGATTGACCGGCGAGCCGTGGTGACGAATCTCGAAGTATAGGCCCGACTCGACCTGGCCGCCGGTTGCCCCGACTTTGGCGATGGTCTCGCCCGCCCGCACGGTATCGCCCACCTGCTTGAGCACGCTATGGTTATAGGCGTAGACGGTTAAAAACTTGGCGCCATGATCCACAATGATAAGGTTGCCGAAGCCTTTTAGCCAATTGGCGTAAACCACGCGGCCAGCCGCCACCGCATGCACCGCGGTCCCCTCGTCGGAACGCAGCACGATGCCGCGCCATAATCCGCCGTCGGGCCGCTCGGCGCCAAAGCGCCCCTGCACTTCGCCGCGAACAGGGTAAGGCAAACCCTTTTGCAGGCCTTCGGAACGTGAAGGCGAGACGACGACCGGCTCCGGCGCGGCGCGAGCCTGCGCCTCGGAGCGTGCCGCTTCTTCGGCGGCCCGGGCCTGGGCACGCGCCTGCTCGACTTGCAAACGGGCCGCTTGCGCCTTTTGCAGGTCTTGCTCTCGCTGCGCATTGGCCTGCGCCTGGGCGGCCTGCTGCTGCGCCAACCGGGCGGCTTCGCGCTGACGCTCGATTTCCCGGCGCCGCACAATCGCCGCCTGACGCGCCGCCTCGGCCTTGCGTGCGGCTTCGGCCTTGCGTTTTTCTTCAGCGCGGCGCTCGGCCTCGAGCTGTTCGGCAATGGCGGCCTCAAGGCCCGACACCAACCGTCCCAGACGCTTCTCGTTGCGATCCAGGGTTTGCGCCTGGGTCCGCTGCTGCGCCAGCGCCGTCTCGATCTTGGCCAGCACCTTTTCGCGCTCTGCTTTCTGCTCCGCAAGCGCCGCTTTCTGCTCGACGGTTTCTTGCTCGACCGCGGCAAGCTCCTGTTGCCGCGCTTTGGTGCGCGCCTGTAACGACGCCAGAGTGTCGAGCGAGGTACGCACCGCCCGCACCGCATTGGCCTGGGCACGCGAGACGTAGCCCAGATAAATCAGGTCGCGCCCAATCGCATGCGGGTCATCGCCGGACAACAAAGCCGTCCAGGGCGACAGGCCGCTGGCGTACTGCGCCCGCAACTGATCGGCCAACTCGCCCTGGCGCTGCGCTAGCAGCGTTTTTTGCTCAGCCGTCTGGGCCCGCAACGCAACAAGGTCTGCCTCTGCGTCTTCTTTCTGGCTCGCCAGCTCGTGCAGACGCTGGTCGCTGGATGAAATGGCCGACTCTGAGGCTTTGAGGGCATCGACGGCATCCTGCCTGGATGCCTCTTGTGCGTCGATGTTTTTCTGTAATGACCCAATGCGGGCGCGCAGTTCGCCCTGCTGCTGCTTGGCCTCGGCCTGCCGGGCGGCCAGCACCGCGGACGAGTCCGCCCCATGGGCCGTAGCGCCCCAAACCGCGAGCAAAGCACAAACCAGCGCACGCCGCATACCGTTAGGCCTTTTTCGCCTTGCCCTGGGCGGCAACCGCCTCCATGGCGGCGGCGATGGCTTCGGGATCGCCGAGATAATAATGACGGATAGGACGCAGATCGTCATCCAGCTCATAAACCAGCGGCTGGCCGGTGGGAATATTCAAATGCACGATGTCCTCGTCGGAAACGCCATCCAGATGCTTGATCAGGGCACGCAAACTATTGCCGTGCGCGGCAACCAGAACACGTCGCCCGGCGCGCAGGGCCGGTGCAATGGAGTCGTCCCAGAACGGCACGACCCGTTCGATCGTATCTTTCAGGCATTCCGTGGCCGGCAGCTTGTCGGCCGAAATCTTGGCGTAGCGGCGGTCAAAGCGCGGGTGGCGCGGGTCGTCCAGGTCGAGCGGATTAGGCGCAATCGCGTAGGCGCGGCGCCATACCAACACCTGCTCCTCACCGTATTTGGCCGCCGTTTCGGCTTTGTTCAAACCTTGAAGCGCGCCGTAATGGCGTTCGTTAAGACGCCAGCTCAGCCCCACCGGCGTATACATGGCGTCCATGGCATCCAGGGCAATCCACAGCGTGCGGATCGCCCGGGTCAACACCGATGAATAGGCCAGATCGAATTCAAAGCCTTCTTTCTTGAGCAATTCGCCAGCCTGCTTGGCCTGCATACGCCCCGTATCGGTCAGGTCGACGTCAGTCCAGCCCGTGAACCGATTTTCAAGATTCCACTGGCTTTCGCCGTGGCGCATGAGAACAAGTTTATGCATGTTAAAACCCACCTTAAAGTTGAAGTATTCACTCCATTTTATAATCGACTTATTCAACTCTTATTCCAAGAGCTTATTCGGGACTCATCGTGGACTTTATTCTTAGCCAAAACAATCTTTATATTGTACTGATCGCCATCGCTTCCGGGGCCATGCTGCTTTGGCCCACCCTTAACAAAGGGCGCGGGGGCAAAGCCGTCAGCGTCGCCGAGGCCGTGCAACTGGTCAACCAGAAACAGGGGATCTTCATCGATACCCGCTCGCCCGAACAATTTAAAACGGGTAGTATCCCTCAGGCTCGCAACATTCCCGCCGCCGACATTAGCGCTAAACTGGCCAGCTTGCCTAAAAACAAACCGGTTATCGTATTTTGCGATCAAGGCCGCGAATCGCTTAAAGCCGTCGCGACCTTGCGCCAGCACGGCATCGCCGAGGCCGTGAATCTCGAAGGCGGTTTGCGCGGCTGGCTTCAGGCGGGCATGCCCATCTCTAAAAAAGGTTGATCTGTTTTTATTTAAACCCGCTCCAGAGGAAAAAATGGCTACAGTAACCATGTACAGCACCGCCGTGTGCCCTTATTGCATTCGCGCCGAGGCGCTGCTTAAGCAGCGCGGCGTGACCGAAATTCAAAAAATTCGTATCGACATCGATCCGGAACAACGCCAGGCCATGATGGAACGCACCGGCCGGCGCACGGTGCCGCAAATCTACATTAACGACACCCATGTGGGCGGCTACGACGACCTGGCCGCGCTGGACCGCGCCGATGGCTTGCTGCCTTTGCTAAACACCTGACCCAACAACACACGTCAATTTCAATTTAGGAAATAAAATGGCCGACCAGGACCAAAACACCCAGCCGAACCAAGACCCCAGCTTCAGCCTGCAGCGCACTTACGTCAAGGACTTGTCGCTTGAAATGCCCAACGCGCCGCAAATTTTTCTTGAGCAAGAAGCGCCGTCCGTCGAGGTTTCCATCAATGTCGCTGGCGAACGTCTTGCCGAAACCGTGTTCGAATGCAGTGTCACCGCCACGGTGACCACCCGCGTCAACGAAAAAGTACTGTACCTGGTCGAAGCCACCCAGGCCGGCATTTTCGAAGCGGCCAACATCCCGGCCGAGCAGCTCGATCCATTGCTGGGCATTGTTTGCCCGACCATGCTCTATCCCTACCTGCGCGCCACCGTGGCCGACGCCATCAACCGCACGACATTGCCGGCCCTGCACCTGACCGAGGTCAATTTCCAGACCCTGTACGAGCAACGTCTGGCCCAGGCCGCCGAAGAACAGCAACAGCAGGAATCGGGCATTATTTTGCCCCCTGGCGCCACACGCCAGTAATCCTTAATGAGCGCGACAGCCCAAAAACGCGTACGCGTCACCGTGCTGGGAGCCGGCAGCTGGGGGAGCGCGCTGGCCGCGCTGGCCTGCGCCCACGCCGACACCGTGCTCTGGGCGCGCGATGCCGCGCTGGCGCAAGCGATTACGGCCAATCGCATCAACGACCGTTACTTGCCGGACGTCGTGTTGCCCCGCAACCTGCAATGCACGGCTGACTTCGACCAGGCCATGGCGCACGTGCTGGCCCCCGATGCACGACCTGCGCTCATTATTCTGGGTGTACCCGTCGTGGGTCTGGCCGAACTTTGCGCCCGCGTCTGCCGAACGATCGAAACACCGGGCGTCATCCGCCCAACCATCATCTGGACCTGCAAAGGCTTCCACCATGAAACCGGCCAGTTGCCACACGAAATTGCGCAAACGGCACTGGCCGCGCACCCCGGAATCGGTCTTGGCGTCCTGTCAGGCCCGTCGTTCGCGCGTGAAGTGGCGCAAGGCCTGCCGGTCGCCCTCACCATTGCCAGCCAGCAGTCGCAGGTGGCCGACGTAACCACCGCCGCGCTGCATGGCGGCAGCGCCCGCATTTACACCAGCACGGACGTAATTGGCGTTGAAGTCGGCGGAGCCCTGAAAAACGTCATGGCGATTGCCTGCGGCATTGCCGATGGCCTGGGACTGGGCACCAACGCGCGCGCAGCCCTGATTACCCGCGGACTGGCCGAGATGCAGCGTCTGGGTCAGGCGCTCGGAGGGCAGCCCGAGACCTTTGCCGGGCTCACCGGCCTGGGCGACCTGGTGCTGACGGCCACCGGTCCGCTTTCGCGCAATCGGCAAGTCGGCCTGGCCATCGGCCAGGGCCAAACGCTGGACGCCATTCTGGCTCAGGGCATGACGGCCGAAGGCGTGCGCTGCGCCCAAGCCGCCCTGGCATTGGGCCGACAACACCGCATTGATCTACCCATTACCGAAGCCGTCTGCAACGTACTGTTCCACGGGGTGGCTCCCAAGCAGGCAGTAACCGCTTTACTCGCACGCGAAGCGCGTGCGGAATCCCATCATAAAACTTGTTAAGTTCGCTTGACCGTACCTATAAAGGATTTTTTCATGTTCAGTTTTTCGCCTAAGCGCCGCACTCTGCACAAGGCTATTGCGGGGCTTGCCGCCGTCTCGATGAGCGCGCTGGCTGCGCCCGCCATGGCAGCGACCTGGCCCGAGCGGCCCATCCAGATGGTTGTGCCGTTCCCCCCCGGTTCATCGCCCGACATCCTGGCCCGCACCCTTGCCGAGCCGCTGGCCAAATCCCTGGGTCAGCCCGTGGTCATCGAAAACAAGCCCGGCGCTGGCGGCAATATCGGCACGCGCTATGCCAGCCAAGCCAAGCCCGACGGCTACACCATTTTGCTGACCATCAACGGCCCCATGGTGACTGCCCCCAGCCTGTACAAGAAAACGCTGGGCTACAACCCGGAAACCGATCTGGCGCCGATCACCCTGGTCGGCACCAGCCCCAATGTGTTGATCGTGCCGGCCAATGCCCCGGTCAAAGACCTGAAAGAATTTATCGCGCGCGCTAAAGCCAAGCCAGGCGTCTTGAACTACGGCTCGGTCGGCCCGGGCAGCTCCTCGCACCTGGGCATGGCCATGCTCGAAAGCGAAACCGGCATCTCGCTCGAACAAATCCCCTACACCGGCTTCCCGCAAATCATCACGTCCATCATTGCGGGCGACATCCAGGCGGCGTTTATGGTGCCCGGCATCGCCATGCCGCAGGTCTCGTCCGGCAAGGTTCGCGCCCTGGCCATCACCAGCCTGACGCCCAGCGAATTATTGCCCGGCATCCCCACCATGGCCTCGCAAGGCTATCCTGAATTCGAGTCGATTTCCTGGGACGCCATGTTCGCACCCGCGGGCACGCCGCCAGAGATCATCGAACGCTTGAACACCGAAATCAACAAGGCCCTGGCCATGCCTGATATCAAGCAAAAGATGGCAACGCTGTACTTCACGCCGGCACCTTCTACACCGAAAGAGCTCGCCACGCTCGTTCATAACGAAAAAGAACGTTGGGAAGCGGTGATTGACCGCCTGAACCTTTCCCTGGAAAAGTAAGCAAGCCAAGCAACGCAACGGGGCTGGCGCTATGCCAGCCCTTTTCAATTACACGCTGCCCGCGTAACCGTGCTGTCGCCAGGCCTCGTACACCGTCACGGCCACCGCATTGGACAGGTTCAGGCTGCGCTGCTGCGGCATCATGGGCAGACGCAAGCGCTGATCTGACGCGAACAGGGCCATTTGCTCTGCCGACAGCCCCGCCGTTTCACGTCCAAATACAAAAACATCGCCGGGCGCGAACTTCATGTCGCCCAAATGCGTTCCCTTGGTGGTCAGGGCGAATCGGCGTTGCCCGTCGCCCCCGATCCGGGCAAACGCCTCGGCCAGGGAGTCGTGCACTTGCAAATTGGCCCACTCGTGATAATCCAGCCCTGCCCGCTTCAGCCTTTTGTCATCCAGTTCGAACCCCAGCGGACGCACCAAATGCAGGGTGGAGCCGGTATTCGCCGCCAACCGGATGACGTTGCCCGTATTGGGCGGTATTTCGGGCGACACCAAAACAATATGAAACATAAATCCTTTCTTCCAGTAAATTATTCCATTTCCAGATTTATTCCATTCCCAGATCGAACGTGAACGCGAATCCGTTATCGATACGGGGTGCGCGCCAGCACCAGCCCATACACCGACGTGGCGCCCGCCCGCTTGAATTGGCTCGCAATGCCGTGCAAGGTGCTGCCCGTCGTTAGCACATCGTCCACCACCGCGATGGGGGACGGCTCTATCCGTGCCGAACAACGATAAAGCTCAATGGCGCTTTGGGCGCGCTGCGCACGCGTCAACTGCTTTTGCCGGCGTCCTTCATGATGGCGCGTCAATAACTCTGGCCGGCACGGCAGGTCAAGTCGATACGCCAGATAACGGGCGATTTCCGCCGACGGATTAAACCCGCGCTCAAGAATCGACGCGCGACTGGCCGGCACCGGAACCAGGATTGTATTGCGTGGCAGCGCCGGCGTCGCGGCATCGACCGCCTGAACCAGCATTTCAGCCAACATGCGTGCCATGCCGAAACGCCGTCCCGCCTTAAAATGCTGTATTAGCAGATCGCCCGGGGCCTGGTAATCGAAGGCGGCGATCACCTGGTCGAAGGCCGGCTTTTGTTGCGCGCAATCGGGACAAACCGCATTGTTTTTGCGCAATGCCAGGCAACACACTCGACAACGCCCCGGCGCCGTGTGCCATGACTGCGCGACATCGCCGAGGCAGCCGACGCACAGCCGTCCGCCGCTGGCCTGCCCCTGGCACAGAGGGCAATCGGCCGGCACATGTCCAACAACCCGCTCGTAATGCCGCCGCAGCCGCCACAGCCAGCCGGATGCCCTTTCAGCCTTGGGCGCCAAGTGCTGCCCGTCAGCGCCACGGCGCGCAATGTTCAGATAAGCCATAATAGTATCCGTAAGAGGGACTTGAGAGAGCCTGCCCACTTATCAGAGCATGATTCCTTTTCAATCACCAGAGGCCCTCTACGCAAAAATGTCACAACCGCCTTCCCTGCCGCTTGACCCCGCCCACGTTATTTTGCAGTTTGCCCGTCGCAGCCCGCTCGATGCGGCCCAATTTTTATACGGCGAAGTAGCACAGCGCATGCTGCAGCGCCTCAGCTACATTCGTACAACCCCCAGGGACGTGCTTGATGCCGGCTGCGGCGCGGCCCACACGCTCGAACCCCTGCGCGCGCGCTTTCCAGAGATGAACTACATCGGCCTTGACGCCAGCCCCGTGTTGCTCAACGTGGCAACCGAGCGCTATGCGGCCAAGCCCAGCCTGTGGCAAAAACTGCGCAATAAGCCCACACAGACGGCGTCCTTCATCAAGGCCGATCTGGCCAGCTCGGGCCTGCCGCCCGAAAGCCTGGACCTGGTCTGGTCCAACATGGCCCTGCACTGGCACCCGCAGCCTCATGAGGTATTGAGCGAATGGCGACGCACGCTAAAAACCGGCGGGCTCGTGATGTTTTCTTGTTTGGGCCCGGGCTCGATGAAAGAGGTGCGCGAAGCCCTTGAGCAGGCCGGCATCAACACAGTAACGCCCCGCTTTGTCGATATGCATGACTTTGGCGATTTGCTGGTTGAGCGCGGATTCAGCGACCCGGTCATGGATCAGGAAATCCTGACGCTAACCTACCGAACGCCCGAAAAACTGCTAAATGACCTGCGTATTCTGGGCGGCAACCCCAGCTTGGGAAGATCGCCCGGCCTGGTCGGCCGAGCCTGGCGTCAAAAACTGCTGGCGGCGCTGGAAAAACAGCGCCATCTTGACGGCACCATTCATCTGACGCTGGAAATCGCGTACGGCCACGCCTGGCGCTCGGCGGCGTATCGCACCGCGCCTGGCGAAACCCGTATCTCTATTGACTCAATCGTGCGCAAAACCGATCTTGGCAAACCAACCTGACCGGCGCGCCTATTCCGTTTCCAGATCAAGCGTGAACGCGAAGACGAAGCGCAAACATTACTGGTGTAAGGCAAGCGAAGTCGACTTCGTTCCCGTTTGATCTAGAAATGGAATTAAGTGGTGTTTTTCTTGCGCGACGAATCAATGCCCAGTTGCTTCAGCTTGCGATACAAGTGAGTGCGCTCGAGTCCGGTTTTTTCCGAAACACGGGTCATGCTGTGATTTTCGCGGCCCAGGTGGTATTCGAAGTAAATACGCTCGAACTCGTCGCGGGCATCGCGCAACGGCTGGTCAAGCGCAATGCTGCCCAGCAAAGAGTTATTCTTTTCCACCACCGGCTCGGCCATTTCAGGCACGGGCACCGTGGTTAGCGGCTGGCCGTAATCGAAACGCCCGTCGGAAGATGTCCTGGCGGCAGCCACCGCCCCTTGCGATACAACCGGCCTGGCCAAGCCCGCCGCAATCGTTTTAAGCAGTTTTTGCAGGGTAATGGGCTTCTCGAGAAAATCGACCGCGCCGATACGCGTCGCCTCGACCGCCGTGTCTACGGTGGCATGACCGCTCATCATAATGACCGGCATATCGAGCAAGCCTTGCGAGCCCCACTCTTTAAGCAAACTGACGCCATCCGTATCGGGCATCCAGATATCGAGCAGCACCAGATCAGGACGGGCCCGCAAGCGGGCAGCCCGGGCTTGCGCCGCATTTTCAGCCAGCTCTACCGTGTGGCCTTCATCGTAAAGAATCTCGGACAAAAGCTCGCGAATACCAATTTCGTCATCAACAACCAGAATTCTGGCCATAAAGCATCACCTATGTTTTTTGCGCATTATCGTCCCCTTGCGCGTCTTCGTCCAGAGCGGACGCAGGATGCGCAAGGCGAGTCAACAGAATGGAGATACGGGCGCCCCCTTCACGACGGTTGGAAACATCGATTCGACCGCCGTGTTCTTCAATAATTTTTTTAACTATAGCCAACCCCAGACCGGTGCCTGTCGCCTTGGTTGTAACATAAGGCTCGAAAACCCGGGCCAAAACCTGGGCGGCGAAACCGGCGCCATTGTCGGAAATCGTCAAACGCACCGCCGCGCGATCACGGCCATCGTCGGTGCGCGCATGCGTCAGTTTAGTCTGCACATCGATACGGGCGTCAGCCAGCGGCTGGTTTTGACTGGCCGCATCGCGCGCATTGCCCAATAAATTATGTATGACCTGCCGCAACTGGCTTGGATCGCCTTCGATCAACGGCACGTCGGCGTCGAATTCAGCGTCGACCTTCACGCTGTGCCCGTCGTCGCGCACCGGACCGCCGTGCGGATCCCAACCGTACAAGGTTAACACCTCGGCCACCAGGCCATTGATGTCGATGGTCTGCATTTGAGCCGGCGGCGTGCGGGCGTACTCGCGAAAATCGTCGACCATCTGCTTGAGCGCCGCCACCTGATTCACAATCGTATTGGTCGAACGCATCAGCATCGCCGCGTCGGTCTCGTTTAAACGATCGGCCAATTTCATGGCCAGCCGCTCAGCCGACAACTGTATGGGGGTCAGCGGGTTCTTGATTTCGTGTGCGAGGCGGCGCGCCACCTCGCCCCAGGCCACCGTGCGGTTGGCCGAGATGACCTCGCTGATGTCGTCGAACACCACCAGATAGCCATTGCCGCGGCCGTCAACGCTCAGATGGGTGCCGCGCGCCAGGAGCGTCACGGCATGCCTGGTCGTTTCGTTGTCCCCCACGGCATCCAGCTCAAGCTCGAACTGCTGCTGCCAGTAGGCACGCTCGGAACCGACCGCCGTATGGGCCGCAAACGCCTGGCGAACCAGTTGCGACAATTTGAAGGCGCCGTCGACCGTCTCCAGCGGGCGGCCTTTCACCGAACGCAAATCCACATGCAGAATCGATTGCGCGCCTTGATTGAACAAGGTCACGCGAAACGACTCGTCAAACACCAGCACGCCGGACGACAAATTGCTTAGGACCGACTCGAGATAGACATTGGAGCGTTCAAGCTGCTGCCGATTGTTTTCAACCAAGTGGCGCGCCTCGTCAAGCTGGCGTGTCATGGCATTGAACGACCGGGTCAATTGACCGACCTCGTCTTTTTCCGGCGGCTCGGGCAGCGGCCGATAATCGCCCACACCCACGGCCTGCGTTCCCGCCGCCAATCGTAACAAGGGGCGCACCAATCGCCGCGACAAGGCCAGCGCCACGACTACCGCCGCAAACACCGACAGGATCAGCGCCAGCGTCAGGGTAATGCCGTACAGCTTGCGCAAGCCCAGCCGCGACAAAGCCAGTTCCTGATAGTCGCGAAAGCCTTGCTGGACCTGATTGGCATTGCGGGCGATTTGCTCCGGCACGGGTTGAATGACTTGCACCCAACGGCTTTCCTGCGAGATCCCCAGCGCCGGCGACAAGCGTTCGATGGGGCTGATGGGAATGACCACGCGCAGATGCAGGCCGGTGCTCAAGGGCTCGTCGTTGGGGCGGGACGGATCGTTGCCGATATCGTCCGCCTCGGCCGCCGCATAGCCGTTGGATACCCGAAGCTGATTCAACACCGATACGGGAGGCGCATCGGGTAATAGCTGGCCGTAGTTCGATGATGAAAACGCCACCATGCGACCGCTTCCGCTAAACACCATCACTTCGGCCACACCGCTGACTTCACGCAAGCGGGTAATCGCCAGCGGCATATCGGCGTCGCTCGTTTCGGATAGCTTCGTCGCAATATTCTTGGCCTGGGCCCGCAAATCGGTCAGTTGCGCATCGAGCGCGGCGCGGCCAAGATTCAGGCCCGCCTCCAGGGCGCTGTCGACCCGGACGTTGAACCATGATTCGATCGACCGCGACATGAACTGAACCGACAGCACATAAATCAGCGCACCGGGCAAGACGCCCATGAGGGCAAACGACAAGGCAAAGCGCGCCGTCAGCCGGGCGCCGAATTGCCGGCGACGAACCTGACGCGCCAGGCGGCCGGCCAACACCAGAACCCAAAACACCAGCGCAACGGCAAAAACACCGTTAAGCAGCAATAAAACGTCGTAATACTGCGCGTAGCGCGACGCATTGGCCGTGGACCACCCCAGCAAGGCAAGCAAAGCCATCGCGCTGATCGCCGCAACGAACAGCGCAATACGCAACCCCAGCCTTACGACGGGTCGCGAGAGTCGTCGGAGACTGAAAATGTGAAATCTTTCCATGGAGTCTCTAGGGACCATGCGCTGCTGTTAAGCGCATCGATTTGAAACGGCCGGGCCAGCAGCGACGTATCGAGCCGTACCCGGATACGGCCGTAATAGGTCTCACCGGGCTCGAGCTGATTCATGTCGGCCACCGCCCAGCCACGAATATTTCGGATCAGCGACAAGGCGTTGTCAAGGGATGATTCGGGCAGCGACAACTCCCCGGCGCCTACGCGCCACTGCCGCGTCAGGGCGTTATACACCACGCGCCAGGTCATTTTCTCGTCGACCAGCACTTTGTCAAACCACCACCAGCGCGTGGACACGATCCTCAGGTCGGCCGTGAAATAGATCGGCACGCCTTTCTCGGCAACGTTGCGCAAATCGCCGGTCACATCAAGGTCGACGGTCGCGTTGATATACAGCTTGCCGTCCTGCACGACGGGATTGACCTCGAGCACCTGCTCCGACCCGGCCCATGCCGCTGTTCCGCCCTGAACGGCCAGAAACAGACAAAGCCAAAGTGAACACAGAAGTCGTCGACCGGTCATCGCAGCGCCCTATTGCTTGACAAACAACGCGTAGAAAAAACCATCATACAGGCTTGCGCGCCCCGCTTCGGACAACGGCAGGATCTGGCCAGGCGCCGCTAAACGGCTGGCATCGGGATGATCGGTTAAAAACCGTACGGCCTGCTGCTCGCCTTCTTGCGGAAAAATCGAGCAGGTGGCATACAGCAAGTGCCCGCCCGGCTTGACCGTCGTCCATAAGGCATTGACGATTTTGCGCTGCAAGGCCACTGTTTTGGCAATATCGGCTTCGCGCCGCAACCAGCGAATGTCGGGGTGGCGCCGCACGATGCCCGAGGCGGTGCAGGGCACGTCGGCCAGCACGGCATCAAAGGGCTGGCCGTCCCACCACTGTTTCAGATCGGCCGCGTCGGCACACTGCAACGATACGTTCGAGCCCATCAGGCCCAGTCGGGTCAGGTTTTCCCGCACACGCTCGAGCCGAACGCTGTCAGTATCAAGCGCCACCAGGTCGATATCGGCCTGCTCGAGCAGGTGGGCCGTCTTGCCGCCCGGCGCCGCGCAGGCATCCAGCACCCGCATGCCGGCTTGGGGCTTCAAAAGCTCGCCCGCTTGCTGGGCCGAGGCGTCTTGCACCGACCACCAGCCCTGGGCAAAACCCGGCACGGCCTGCACCGGACGAGCCGTGGCCAGCGTGATGCCGGACGCGCCCACCGCCGTCGCCTCGATCTCGGCCGCAGCCAGTTCGCTTAGAACCCGGTCAACCGTCGCGCGGCGCACGTTAACGCGCAGCGTCATGGGGCCGGGCACGTTCGCCGCTTCGAGCAATTGCGGCCAGTTATCGGGGTAGGCGCGCTTCAGTTGCCAGATCCACCAGTCCGGATGATTCCACTGCCCTTCCGGGTTTTTTCGCGCTTGCGCTAAAATAGCGGATCTTTCGCGCGTAAACCCGCGCAATGTTGCGTTTAGCAGTCCTTTGTACGAGCGCATTTTTGCTTGGCTTGCAACCGCCTCGACCGCCTGGTCAACGACCGTATGCACGGCATAAACCGGCAAATCGCGACGCGTTGCCAGGGTCAGTTCGGCGGCGGCTTCAACCGCCGTATCCAGCAAAGCCAGCGACACCAGCAATAAAGCATCGAACAAGGGATTAGGCGGCGTACGCTGCACCAATAACTGCTTGACCTGATTGATCAGGCCCAGGCGACGCATAACATGAAAGGTCACCGCTTGCGTTGCCGCACGCAAGTCGGGCGGGGTGGCAGCCAAGCCTTCTGACAACGAGCGGCCAGATAACACAGCCTGCACATTACGAGCGCTGGCAAGCATGACGTCTGACAAAGACGTGCGTGGTGATGGTTTAGAAGTATGAGACACGAAAGAGGGAGCCTGTTTGAGTGATTTGCTCACAGGGACTTTATCATCAATTGGGTTTGAACTTCGCCGCACTACGCACTGACTTATTAAAATTCTTGTCTTTTCCGAGCCTTCGGGCTCAACGAGGTTACCCATGAGTTCCCCTAAAGTCGGTTTTGTCAGCTTAGGCTGTCCCAAGGCCCTGGTCGATTCCGAACGCATTCTGACTCAGTTGCGCACAGAAGGCTATGCCATCACCCCCGACTATAACGACGCCGACGTGGTCGTCGTCAACACCTGCGGTTTTATCGACAGCGCCAAAGCCGAGTCGCTGGATGCGATTGGCGAAGCCATTGCCGAAAACGGCAAGGTCATCGTAACCGGCTGCATGGGGGTTGAAGAATCCGTTATTCGCGATGTGCACCCGTCGGTGCTGGCCGTGACCGGCCCCCAGCAATACGAGCAAGTGGTGCGCGCCGTGCACGAGGCCGCGCCGCCCAACCTGACGCACGACCCCTACATCGACCTGGTGCCGCCGCAAGGCGTCAAGCTGACGCCGCGTCACTACGCCTACTTAAAAATCTCCGAAGGCTGTAACCACCGCTGCAGCTTCTGTATTATTCCTTCGATGCGCGGCAACCTGGTCAGCCGCCCGATCGGCGATGTGATGGGCGAGGCCGAACGCCTGGTCAAGGCCGGCGTCAAAGAGCTGCTGGTCATTTCGCAAGACACCAGCGCCTACGGGGTCGACGTGAAGTTTCGCACCGGCTTCTGGAATGGCCGCCCGATCAAGACGCACATGACGCAGTTGTCCGAAGCACTGGCCGAGTTCGGCATCTGGACGCGCTTGCACTATGTTTACCCTTACCCTCATGTGGACGAGATCATTCCCCTGATGGCCGAGGGAAAAATACTGCCTTACCTGGATATTCCTTTCCAGCACGCCAGCCCCAAAATTCTCAAAGCCATGAAGCGTCCGGCGTTTGAAGACCGCACGTTGGCGCGCATTAAGAAATGGCGCGACATCTGTCCTGACCTGACTTTGCGCTCGACCTTCATTGTGGGTTTTCCTGGCGAGACGGAAGAAGACTTCGAGTATTTGCTCGACTGGATGTCCGAGGCGCAACTGGACCGGGTGGGCTGTTTCCAATATTCGCCGGTCACCGGCGCCAGTGCCAACAACCTGGCCGACCATGTGCCGGACGAAATCAAGCAGGAACGCTGGAATCGCTTCATGGCGCACCAGCAGGCCATTTCAACTGAACGCCTGGCCCGCAAGGTGGGGCGTGAGATCGATGTGCTCATCGACGAAATCGAGGAAGACGGCGCGATTGGCCGATCGAGCGCCGACGCGCCGGAAATCGACGGCAATGTGTTCGTAACCACCGACAGGGTGCTGAAACCGGGCGATATGCTGCGGGTGAAGGTGACGGATTCGGATGAGTATGATTTGTATGCGGAGACGGTTTAGGCTGATTGGCAAGATCAGCCGCTAGTCAATGCTCGCACCACCTTCCGACTTACCAATCGCAGCCAACAGGTCGTCCGTATGAACCATTAGCTCACGTGCTTGCAGAAGCGTCGGATATTGGTGAAGCACCATCGCCCACCGGGGCGACTCCAACAATTGATGCCAAACAGGCTCTAGGTCTTGAGGATCCGCGGTGTGCTTCTGGGCCAGGGCGCTGGCGAATTCGACACTGGCCGGCGCGGACAGAAGCTGCATTCGGCTGGCGGCGCTGAGCAGGCGCGGGGCCGCTTCGGCAGGTGCATTGCAGCAATAAAGAACCACTCGTGTCAGATCAGTATCATCGATCGCCAGGGTCCTTAACGATGCACCGCGCAGACGCACCGCTCCTTGCTGAGCCTCGAAAGCATAATCGACGTTCTGCTCCGCGTGGGCAAGCAGGCGCAATCCACGCCGTAACCGCGGCAGGTCGGTGGTTGCGGCGTCCGCTGATGCCTTCGCTTCCACCAACAAGCAAACGTCCCAGGCGGCGGACGCATCAGCCATTTTCGCCTGCCTTAGCAAGACCGCATCCCACTCGGTTTTCGCACGCTCATGGCTGGCGGGTATGGAAGCCGGCACGCGCATCGAGGTTACGACCCGGTATGACGCCTGAGCGCCCTCCGCCTCGTTGAGTCGCCGTGCCAGCGCCTCAAGCGCCTGTGCCGCCAAGGCTTCGACGACAGCACCCCGCCGCTGCGAGGCAGAGCCTTGCGAGACGGCCTCCAGGCTTCCTGGGCGGGGGCCGTGCTGGTCCCACAGCGTTTGATACTGACGCACGAGGTCATCCGACGCCAGGGTATCAAGACGCCGCAGACGCGTCAAAGCGGCGCTATTGAGCAGCCGGGTCAAGTGGTAATCCTCCCTTTTTTAACGGTCGTTAAAAGTAGAGGCTAAGCGGCCAAGGCCATTTTTTGAATCGGTGTAATGCCGCCCAAGGCCATATTTGGCCG
>LNAP01000745.1_pt1 | contig 35870 bp, 28 predicted proteins | sample 602601 | NCBI WGS metagenome assembly LNAP01 (sample SAMN02440304, study PRJNA202911) | soil metagenome | biome: Subtropical and temperate rainforests or woodlands; isolation source: soil samples (1 kg each in a 20% v/v slurry with milli Q water) were... ... | reverse complement strand
CGTGATCGCCGCCGTCAGCGACGTCTTCCCATGGTCAACGTGGCCAATCGTCCCAACGTTGCAGTGCGGCTTGTTCCGCTCAAATTTCGCCTTCGCCATGCTCTTCCAATCCTATGACCAGCTCTCAAGGCCGTTTGGCCGCTTCATGATTCAGTTCCGTTGGACGCGACCCGCGCCAGGGAACATCGATGCCGGGCGTTTGGAGCGGGTGACGGGAATCGAACCCGCGTAGCCAGCTTGGAAGGCTGGAGCTCTACCATTGAGCTACACCCGCCCGTTTCATGCCGGCCCCGTCACCATCAGCGCAGTGCCGATTGCCGAACGGCCTCCAACACGCAACGACCCGAAACCCTTGGCCACCCAGCCTTGAGAAGATCCAATCTTCTCAAGTACTTGAATGGCTTGTCGCCATCGCAACCCACAGCAGGGCGCTTGGTGGAAGGGGTAGGATTCGAACCTACGTAGGCTGACGCCAACGGGTTTACAGCCCGTCCCCTTTAGCCACTCGGGCACCCTTCCACACCGTCACGACCCTGCCGTACGGAGATGCGGACTTATGAGCATTTACGGCCCGGTGTCAACTTGAAAACACACGAAAAACTCCCTCTCGCGCCGATTTTTTGAACGGCACGAAGGGAGCTTGCGGCTATACCCAAAATCAACGAAATAATAGACCCCATCATGAGCCAGCGCAAGCAGAAGCCCGGCAAACCCGGCAACCGCCCCCTAAAAGGCCCGCAACAATCTGACCGAAAAGATAGAATTCCGGCTGGCCGTGGGCCGGGAAAGGGCGCCGGTGAGCGACCCCCGAGCGATCGCCCGAAATGGTCCAAAAACCGCCCCGATGCCGATCAGGGGCGCAAGCGGAGCGACCGCCCCGGCATGGCCAAACGGTTCGAGCCGGACATGGCAGCCCCGCATCCCGGGACTCGCCGGAATGACCGGGCTCCCCGACCCGATGCCGAAAAGACCGGCCATCGGGAAGATGGCCATCGCCGGGAAGCCTCGTCGGGCCGGGACCGCCAGGAGCACACGGGCGGTAAAGGACAGTTATCCTATTGGCTATTCGGGCATCATGCCGTCGAGGCGGCCCTCCTGAACCCCAAACGCCAGATCCAGCGTCTGGTCCATCTCAGCGGTGAATCTGACCAGAGCGGCGATGCCCGGACCCCGATCGATCCGCCCGCCCTCGATCGCCTGCTGCCGCCCTGGGAACCAATTGACCGTACCGGGCTGAACCGCCTGCTGCCGGAAGGCGCCGTGCATCAGGGCATCGCCGCCAGGGTTGCGGTCCTTCCGGAAGTCGACCTCTACGAGATCTGCGATCTTGCCGCCACACGCGACAACGCCGTCGTCCTGATTCTGGATCAGGTGACAGATCCCCACAATGTCGGCGCAATCCTCCGCTCGGCTGCGGCTTTCGGAGCCTTGGCGGTGATTTTGACCGAACGCCATGCGGCGCCGGAATCGGGCACGCTGGCGAAATCCGCCTCGGGAGCCCTGGAACATGTACCGCTGGTTCGGGTGAGCAATCTCGCCCGTGCCATGGGGCAGTTGAAGGAAGCCGGTTTCTGGCTGGCCGGCCTCGCCGCCGAAGGCAAGAGCAGCCTGGCCAAAGCCAAGCTCTCAGGAAAGGTCGGGCTTGTGCTTGGCGCCGAAGGCCCGGGCTTGCGGCGCCTGACGCGCGATCACTGCGACCTGCTGGTCAGCTTGCCGACAGCTGGACCGATCGGTCATCTGAACGTATCGAATGCGGCGGCCGTTGCGCTCTATGAAATGGTCCGCGAAACCACCTGAAAGAAATGGGAAAGCGGATAAGAAACAATCGCTCCGGCTAGGACTGACTGATATTCTGCGCCGACCCAGCAACCGCCAACTGATCGGATGCCCATGACCTCGCGATCGACCCCGCGCTCCTGCCGCATCGCGGCCTTTGCCGCTGCCGCCGCCATCCTGCCTCTCATTGCCGCATCTACAGCTTTCGCCCAGGAAATCAGCAACACCCAATCGGCAATGGCCTATTTCGACCGGCTCGATCAGCAGAAGAAGGGCAGCTTCACCCTTGCCGACATGCAGCGCATCGAGACCAAGGATTTCCAGCGAACCGATGCCGATCACGATGGGCGGCTATCGCTGCAAGAGTACATTTATGGCATCCCATCCGATCGACAGGACGTGATCAGCCGTTATACCCGGCGCTTTCAGCTCTCCGATGAAAATCAGGATGGCTATGTCACCCTGGCCGAATACATGCAGTTTTGCGTCCGCGTGGTCGCACTGGCCGATACCAATAAGGATGGTGTCGTCACCCGGGAGGAGTTCATGGCCGTTACCATCGGCGAAGGACAGTGAGCCCTATCCGCTGAGTCCTCTCCACTCGATCTCTGTCTCCGAGACTGACGCCAATATAGCCGGGCGCCAATACCCCGCACCGCGACCTCCAGATCGGCCCAGCCGCGGTCGAATTTGAATTGCGAATGTATATCAATTGCAATACGCAATCGATCGTTTTATACATCCAGAGGCGCTGGAGGGATGGCTATTGCTGGGATCCGGGCAAGGCATTAAGACCGACGGCGCCCGTTCGGCTCATGCCAGGTCGCGTTGACCGGTTTCGCCAATTGCTGTCCAAAGGTGTGCTCATGCTTTGCTTTCTCCGGTTCGCGCATATTGCTGCAGCCGTCGCCGTGACGATCGGCCTCGCCTCGCCCGTCGCCGCTCGGGCCGATGATGCCGAGAAAGTGGTCAATATCTATTCCTCGCGCCACTACCCCTCTGATGATCAGATCTATCAGCTGTTCACCCAGAAAACCGGAATCCAGGTCAAGGTCATTCAGGGCAAGGCCGAGGAGTTGCTGGAGCGCATCAAGCTGGAAGGCGAGAGCAGTCCGGCCGATCTCTTCATCACCGTCGATGCCGGCAATCTATGGCGTGCCGAAGAAGATAAACTGCTGCAGCCGATTCAATCGGAGGAATTGGAAGACAATGTGCCGGCCAATCTGCGCGACCCGCAGGGCCGCTGGTTCGCCTTCTCCGAACGTGCCCGTGTCATCATCTATGACAAGAACAAGGTGAAGACGAAGCAACTCTCGACATATGAGGCATTGGCTGATCCGAAATGGCAGGGCGATATCCTGGTCCGCTCTTCCAACAACATCTACAACCAGTCGCTGGTCGCGGCGATGATCGATTCCATCGGCGAAGAGAAGACTGAAGCCTGGGCCAAAGGGCTGGTGGAGAATTTCGCGCGCAAGCCGCAGGGCGGCGATATCGAGCAGATCAAGGCGTTGGTTGGCGGCGAAGGCACGATCGCCATCAGCAACACCTATTATTTCGCGCGGCTGCTCGCGGGGAAAGATGAACAACTGAAGAAGTCGCTGGAGCATGTCGCCGTCTTCTTTCCCAATCAGCAGGACCGCGGCACGCATATCAACATTTCCGGCGCCGGTGTCGTGGTCAATGCGCCGCATAAAGGCAATGCCATCAGCTTCCTGGAATTCCTGGTCAGCCCGGACGTGCAGCGTCTGCTGACAGATATCAACTTCGAATATCCGGTCCGTTCTGATGTGGCCCCGAATGCCATCATCGCCGCCTGGGGCACTTTCAAGGCCGACAGCCTGCATGTCTCGGCCCTGGGCAAGAACAATCCTGCCGCAGTAGAACTGATGGATCGGGTCGGCTGGCGGTAACGCGCGCCCGGCGCGTATCCTGGGGTCGCTCTCTTCCTATATCCAGGACGACCTGACGCCAGGATCTAAATAGGAAAGAACATCAGGCGCTTACGTCTGGATTAAGCAGTTTTGATGGGGGTCTGTTTCTCTCGCTTCATCGGGCGCGATGCATGCCGAAAGACGAGAAGAGCGAGCTGTTCCTCGAACCCCCCGGAGCTCATCCAGATCGGTCTTGATCTCGGCCTCGGTAACATATCCAATTCATTCAGGCTGGGCATGGGCCACGCCCAGGCCATAATAATGCGCACTTTGTGGCAGCTTCCCCGGGATTTGGTGGCGTTGGTCTCGCCGGCATGATCCGAACCCGCCAGTGCGCATCGTAAAAATTGGATCGACCTTCGATCATGTGACCCGCCATCGGGACGATGGATTGACCGTCAGAGGGCGCGGGGTGCCGACTGGCGGCGAACCGCCTGAGACTTACTGTTCAAGTTCAGCAACCGGCTCACGATGTCGTCCTTGAAAAGGGGAGAAGCGTGGCGCGCAAGCGACGTAGGTCTCCGGCAAGAAACAGATCCAGGGACGGGTCCGTTGCCGCTGGGCAGACCGTCACTGCGCGGGATGCAGCATCCGGCATGGCGCGCACCGGGCGTCGGTCGCGACGCAGAGTCTGGCTCGCGGCCTTGCTGCTACTGGTGCTTATTATCGCAGGAGGGCTGGCCTTCCAGTATTTGAGCGATCGTGCGGGCAATATGCCGGCGGCTGGCTTGGCCTCCAATTCCGCGGCTTCGGCGAGCTTCGTCGGCAGCGAAGCCTGTGCCGCTTGCCATCGGGCCGAGGCAGAAGCTTGGCGCGGATCGCAGCACAAGCACGCCATGGATCATGCCACCGATAAAACGGTCCTCGGTAATTTTGCCGATGCGAGCTTTGACTATTACGGCCTGCGGTCGCACTTCTTCCGCAAGGACGGCAAGTTTCTTGTCGAGACCGATGGGGCCAACGGCAAGCTTGCCACCTTCGAGGTCAAATACACCTTCGGCATCGATCCGCTGCAGCAATATCTGGTGGCGTTTCCGGACGGCCGGGTACAGGCCCTGCCGCTTGCCTGGGACACTCGTCCGGCGGAGAAAGGCGGCCAGCGCTGGTTCCATCTCTATCCGAAAGAAGAGATCCGCCATGACGACGTGCTGCACTGGACCAAGCTGAACCAGAATTGGAATTTCATGTGCGCCGAGTGCCACTCGACCGGCATCCGCAAGAATTACGACGCGGCCGGCGATCGTTTCGCCACGACCTGGACGGAGATCAGCATCGGCTGTGAGGCCTGTCACGGCCAGGGCTCGGCACATGTCAGCTGGGCGCAGGACCAGAAAAGCTGGTGGCCATTCGGGCACCGGACGGATCCCGGCAAGGGCTTGGCCGTGCAGTTCGACGACCGCAAGGACGTGACCTGGCAGATCGATCCGACGACCGGCAATCCGCATCGCAGTGCCCCGCCAGCTGTATTGCGCAAAGAGGTCGAGACCTGTGGCCTATGTCACGCGCGGCGCGGCGAACTCGCCGAGGATTGGGTTCCCGGAGAATGGCTATCGAACACGCATATGGTTTCGTCGCTCGCCCGCGGCCTCTACACCGCCGACGGGCAAATGCTCGACGAGGTCTATAATTATGGCGCGTTCAAGCAGAGCAGGATGTTCGCCGCCGGCGTCACCTGCAGCGACTGCCATGATCCCCACAGCGCGCAGTTGCGGGCATCCGGCGACGGGGTCTGCCTGCGATGTCATGCGGCGGATAAATACGCGGCCGCCACGCATAACCGGCATGCCTCGGTCAACCCGCCACTGGCCTGTGCGTCCTGCCACATGCCAGTCCGGACATATATGGTTGTCGACCCACGGCACGATCACAGCTTCCGGATTCCCCGGCCGGATCTCTCTATACGCTTGGGTACGCCCAATGCCTGCAACGATTGCCACACCGACAAATCGGCGGCATGGGCGGCATCGGCGATCGATCGGTGGTATGGCCCTCACCGCAAGGGCTTCCAGACTTACGCCGAGGCGTTCCATGCGGCATGGTCGAACCAGCCCGACGCCGCAGCCCTCCTCGCCGCCGTGGCCACCGATCCCAACGCCCCCGCTTTCGCGCGTGCAGGTGCACTCACGGAACTCGCCCCACGCGCCTCGCCGGCGATGATCGATCTGGCGCAGAAGGCATCGACGGATCCCGATCCGATGGTGCGCATCGGCGCGCTCGACATGCTGGCGGCTGCGCCCGGCAACCGGCTTTGGACTCTTGCATCGCCGCTGCTATCCGATCCCGTCCGCAGCGTGCGGATCCAGGCGGTATCCTTGCTCGCCACCGTGCCTCAGGCCAGCCTATCCGTGCAAGACCGCGCGCGATTCGAGAAGGCGGCGGCGGAATTCATCGCAGCCCAGCGCCTCAATGCCGACCGGCCCGAGGCCCGAGGTGCGCTTGGCAGCTTCCTCGCCAGCCGCGGTGACACGGTCGGTGCCGAGATCGAATTCCAAGCCGCGCTACGGCTCAGCCCGCATTACACGACCGCCGCGGTCAACCTCGCCGATCTCTATCGCGGGCTCGGGCAGGATGCCAACGGCGAGCGCGTGCTGCGCGACGCAGCCGCCATCGAGCCTGCCGATGGCGGTATCCATCATGCCCTGGGCCTCACGCTGGTGCGGCTCAAACGGGTCGATGACGCATTGGTCGAGTTGCATAAGGCCGTTGAACTTGAACCCGACCGGGCGAGATATGCCTATGTCTACGCGGTTGCCCTACATGCCGTCGGGCGTCCGGACGATGCGATGGCTGTTCTCAAGCAAAGCCTGGCACGGCATCCCGATGATCACGACACGCTGCTGGCGCTCATCAATTTCAGCCGCGATGCCGGCGATATCGCAGCGGCGCTCGATTACGCGGAGCGGTTGATGCGCCTCATGCCCGGCAATCAGGATCTTGCCAATCTGGTGCAACAGCTACGGCAGCAGGCGACGACACCCAGCCTGCCCTGACCCCGCCTGCCCTGACCCCGCCTGCCTTGACGTCCTTGCCATTCCGGTCATAGCGTGCCGATCGCCGGTATCGGCTTCCGCCCGATCGACCGGGATGACCGATCGATGAGCGGCGCAGACCGCCGGATTGTCAGTGCTGGCAAATCCCCAGTGCCTTCAGGCGCTTGCGAAACTCTTCCGACCAGGCGACAAAGGCATTGTCGACATCGTCCCAGGATTTCAGCGTGTCGGTGCCAAGCGCATTATGGCCGGCGCGCTCATCCACGCCCTCCCACAACAACGCGCCGGTTTGGGAATCCATGGCGAAGCCCTCGGCCGTCGCCGAACCCGCGAAAATGCCGGTCCCGTCATTAAAGGCGTAGTTGCTGAGCATTGTCACTACATGGGCCTGCGGAATATAGGTGGAGATCGTGTTCAGGACGGGATAGGATTCTTCCGCATCGACCAAAGCCAGACGGATGCGCAGGGTGTTCGGACCTGTCTCCGTGACCATCTGGCATTCCTTTGAAATCGCATCATAGACATCTTTATGGAAGGTTTCGGCGAGCGCCTGCTGTTCCTCGGCGGGCCGATTGTTCAGAGGCGAATTGGCGCCCGTCCAGAGCGTCACCGGATCGAGGATCACTTTGTCGTACATGCCCGATGTCATCTGCGGGCTGCGATAGGTCAGCGCCGCCTGCCCGCTCTGGCCCTTCGTCAGAAGTGCCGGTTGGGGCAGGAAGCCGCCGACCGGCTTCACATCGCTCACTTGTTTCGTTGCGCTGCAGGCGGCGAGGACACCGATAGCCGTCAGTGACATCACCGCCACGACGATAATCCGCGGATAGTGACGAAGCTTCGTCCATTTCTTCATGATGCAGCTCCTTGCAGAAGTAAGACCGGAAGATCGGCGCAGCCATTCACCGGCGCCCCGCGGCTCGGCATTATGCCTACCAGCGCACCGTCATGCCCATGATGGGGCCGCGAAAGACAACGTCCCATTTGAAAGCGTTGCGGCCGGAACCTTGATCGTAATCCTGCCCCATCGCCCGATAGCCTGCCCAGGCTTCCCCTGTCGCGCTCCAGAGCGGAAAATGATAGCCGAACAGCGCCTGCGTGTTCCAGGTGAAGTCCGATCCGGCGCCGAAACCGCCGATATCGCCGCGTAAAGAAAAATCGATGTTCTCGGTGAGGCCGAGCAGCAGGCGCGCGCCGATAATCGGATCGACCCAATCCGTATTCGGGTCGAAATCACGCTTCACCGTCCGGTTGAAGACGGTCAACGAGTCCGATGTGTCCAGGCCGATATAGGTGTAGCGGACACCGGCGAGCGCATCGACGGTGATCTTGCCGCCCCCGATCTCCGGCGAGGGATTCCAGAGCGGCAGATCTTCGATGACGCGATAGAAGAGACCGCCTTCGATGAATGTCAGTTCCTGATGTATATCCGCCTTGAGGAATTCTCCCTCATACTTGGCACCGATATCCGCATAGCTGCCATCGAAGAAGATGCCAAAGCGCTCATACTGAACTTCGATATGTCCCTCTAATGCCACCAGGCTGTCGGAATCGCGCAGAACGTCCAGGAAAGTCGCGTCGACATCCGCCGTTTGGTTGCCGACGCCTACTTTGCCGTACACGCCAAACGCCCAGGCATAGGGTGTGATACTGAATTTCCAAGGTGAAGCCGCGTTGGCCGGCTTGCTGCCCGATGCCGGATCGGCCATGGCAGCCTGATTGATGACGAGCTGGCCAAACAAGATTGCCGACGCAACCAGGCAAGCCGGTGAATATTTTTTCCTCCAGGCAAAACCAGCCGCTCGGCTGATGCCGAGGGACAATGTTTCCTTATGGCCCTTTCGGCTCACCTTCATATCGGTGAACTCCTTCTATCGCCAACAAGGAGATCGTCACGCTGACAATGTTGATGCTTTGCGCCCCGCTGGCCTCAGGCTGCATGTCATGCAGCCGCGATCAGCCTTTGGGTGAATTCTAGTTCGGTGGCGCAACGCTCTTTGGCCGGCTGCAGATTCTTGATGGAGTCGACCGCGATCCGTACTGCACGGAATTTGAAGCGGATATGGAAATCCCCGCGTCTACCTGACTGCGCGCCGCCCCCGAACGATGTCTCTCTTCAGGGCGGGCGGCCGGTAACACCGAAATTATTCTACTCTCTCATCCAGCAATGAGAAGGCGCTATTATTAGCGGCAAGTCATCTGTTCGGATGATGTCAAGGGCGCGTGACCCTCTATATGATCGCGCCGCGTTCTTCGCATAGCTGCACCGAAGCCGCCTCGGCTTTTGGGGGCGATGCTTTTGCATTTTTCGGCTAAAGTCACGGAATCACGCGCCGACTGCCGGCTGCTATGAACAAGCGCGATAGCATGGAAAATATTTCCGGATGAATCGCGTAGGTGATCACAATCTGCGTTCCGCAAGGCAATCTCTGCGCGACTGACAAACGACCGGGTTTCCGATTGACGATATCGCGCTCCGAAATCACCGGAAGATCGGCCGCATGAGGCCGTTGCCACGCATCGAAACGTCCCGAACATAACGACATCAGGAAGCGCGTTTTCGATCGCTTTAATGCCGGCACCTAAGCAGCAGGGAGGATCTCCAATGCTCAGGTTATACAGGCTGTCATTCAGCCGAGAGAATGCCTGGTACCCGACACTATGCAAAGCACTCATGGCCTTTGTCATCGCCGCAGCCTTTGCTGTCCAGCCGGCGTCCGCGCAAGCGCAAGAGCAGAAGCCCAATATCGTCGTCATCATGGGTGACGATATCGGCTGGTTCAATATCGGCGCCTATCATCGTGGCATCATGGCGAGCAAAACGCCGAATCTCGATCAGCTGGCCTCCGAGGGCATGATGTTCACGGACTACTATGCTGAGCCGAGCTGTACCGCTGGCCGCGCCAATTTCATCACCGGCGAACTACCAATTCGAACCGGCCTGACCACCGTGGGCCAGGCAGGGTCGACAACCGGCATGCCGGCAGAAGCGCCGACGATCGCCACGGCCTTGAAGGCGATGGGTTATGCTACAGGTCAATTCGGCAAGAATCATCTGGGCGATCTGAACAAGTTCCTGCCGACGGTCCACGGCTTCGACGAATATTTCGGTTACCTTTATCATCTGGATGCGATGGAGGATCCGTTCTGGCATTCCTATCCGCAGGGATTGGCCGATACGGTCGGGCCACGCAACCTGGTGCACAGCTGGGCGACCGATGTCGATGACGAAACGGTTCAGCCGCGTTGGGGCAAAGTCGGCAAGCAGCGCATCGAGGATGCCGGTCCGTTGCCGCCGCATCCGATGCCGGATGTCAAATACAATATGGAAACGGTCGATACCGATATCCTGAACTTTGCCACCGATTTCATGGACCGGGCGAAACAGGCGAACAAGCCGTTCTTCGTTTGGCTCAATCCGACGCGCATGCACGTCATCACGCATCTCTCCGATAAATACGCGGCGCTGCAAACGGGCGAAAACGGCTGGTATACGGAAGAGGCCGGCATGGCGCAGCTTGACGATGTCGTCGGTGGCGTCATGAAGCATCTGAAAGATATGGGGGTTGATAACAACACCATTCTGGTTTTCACGACAGATAACGGTGCCGAGAACTTCACCTGGCCCGATGGCGGCAATACGCCCTTCGCCGGTGGCAAGGGCACGGTTCTGGAAGGCGGGATGCGGGTACCCATGATCGCCCGCTGGCCCGGCCAGATACCGACCAACACGGTCCAGAATGGACTCATGTCGGGCCTTGACTGGTTCCCCACCCTGGTGCGTGCTGCCGGCAATCCGCAGATCACCGACGAACTTCTGAAGGGCAAGCAACTCGACGACCGGACCTACAAGGTGCATCTCGATGGCTATGACCAGCTTGACCTGCTGACGGGCAAGGGTCCATCAAAGCGCCATGAAATTCTTTATTTCGCCGAAAGCACGTTGGGAGCGGTGCGCATCGACGACTACAAATACCGGTTCATCGATCAGCCGAATGGCTGGCTCGGCGGTACGGTGAAACTGGATTGGCCGTCAATCGTCAATCTCCGGCTCGACCCCTTCGAACGAATGGGCCTGCCGACGGCGAATGGCGGGTCGCTGGAATATGCGCAGTTTTTCATGCACGAATTCTGGCGCTTCGTTTACGTGCAGCAGGAGGTCGCCAAGGTCGCCCAGACCGCCATCGACTTCCCGCCCATGCAGAGAGGTGCCAGCTTCAACATGGAGGCGGTTAAGGCAGAGATCGAAGCCGCCCAGCAGAAGCTGCACGGCCAGTAGTCATCATGTGTCTCCATAGCCTCGCCGACAGCCACAAGCCGCAGCGCGACTTTCTCTCCAGTGATCGGCACGCACCGTTTATGATTGGTATCGCTAAGAGCATCGCGATGAGAGAGTTTCCACTGCTGAAAGCGCTTGTCGTCTTTCGACGGTCCTGTCGCCTGGCTTTCGTGCTTGGTACGGTCATCCTCATCTCCGTGCAGGTACAAGTACAGGCACAGGCTCAAGCTGATCCATTGCCGTCCTGGAATGACGTGGCGTCGAAGAAAGCCATCATCGCCTTTGTCGAGGATGTGATCAGGGAGGGCTCTCCCCATTTTGTGCCACCGGATGAGCGCATCGCGACCTTCGATAATGACGGAACCTTGTGGGCCGAGCAGCCCATGTATTTCCAGCTTCTATTCGCCCTCGATCGCGTCAGATTGCTGGCGCCACATCATCCGGAATGGAAGAGCCAGGAACCCTTCGCCTCGTTGCTGAAGGGGGATGTGAAAGGCGCGCTCGCGGGTGGCGAGCCGGCAATTGGGCGAATCGTCATGGTCACGCATACCGGCATGACCCCGGAGGCGTTCGATCAGATCGTGCTGCGTTGGATTGCGAGCGCCAGGCATCCGACGACCGGGCGCCTCTACACTGACATGGTCTATCAGCCGATGCTGGAATTGCTGGCTTACATGCGAGCGAACGGCTTCAAGACCTTCATCGTGTCCGGCGGCGGTATCGAATTCATGCGCCCCTGGACAGAGCGCGTATACGGCATCCCGCCGGAGCAGGTTGTCGGCAGCAGCGTGAAGACAAAATTCGAAATGCAAGACAAAATACCGCTCCTGATGCGGTTACCTGAGATCAACTTCATCGACGACAAGAGCGGTAAACCTGTCGGCATCCAACAATATATCGGCCGCCGGCCGATTGCTGCCTTCGGCAATTCCGACGGCGATCTGGAAATGCTCCAATGGACCACGGCAGCGAAGGGCGCCCGCCTCGCTCTCATCGTGCACCATACCGATGCGGTCCGGGAATGGGCCTATGACCGCAACTCGTCTATCGGTCGATTGGACAAGGCGCTGGACGCGGCACAGGCCGAAGGTTGGGTCGTCGTCGACATGAAGAATGACTGGAAAGTCATCTACCCGTCTGAGAAACAATGAGCGGCGAGGCAGCATACGCAGACATCCAGTATCACTGGTGCCCGGCCGAGCCCGAAACGTCCAACCGCTTCGCTAGAAGGCTTAACGGCAAGGCTTCATGATGTATGAAGCGGCGGCACACTTTGCTGCACGATCTGCGAAGACGCCTTCACCAATGGAAATCCCCGCCGCTCGTTAAGAACGACGGGGATTAGGTTTCGTCGGGGAAGAATAGCAACACTCTAGCGGCACAGCTCGTTCCGAGAAACCGACTTCTCCATCGACGCCGATCAGACTCGAATGTCGAGGCGCTTTTCCTTGGTCCCGCCGGCATTCTGCTCGTCATTTACCCCCGGCACGATATCCGTGCGCTTGAGGTCCAGTTCCTGCGCCTGCTTGGTGGTGTCGCGTTGCGCATCCTGCGCGCTCGCCGAATTCGCCGCCTGCTGCACGCCCGTGATCCGGGCTGCCTCATAGGTGGCGGCGATGCCAACCGTGGAAGACAGATCCATTATCGTATCCTTTCACCCGGCTTTTCGCTTGCGCATCATCTAGCTGCATGACCGCGACGGTGCCCCGGGATATGGCAGTCCTATTTAGATTGGACCTTCCCACAACCTGCGCAAGTACATTCTGCGCGAAATTGCTGATATTTTTACGCGTTAAGGTTAATATTATCAGAAGCTTGGAGGTGAGTTGGCAGAGACCACCTCGCATTCGTCCTCGCCGAGATTGCGGAAGCGATGGGGTGTCCGGCTGTCGAAATAATAGGCATCGCCCGGCCCCAACACCTTCACCTGATCCCCAACGGTGACCTCGAGGCGACCCCGGATGATGACGCCGCCTTCCTCGGATTCATGGCTCAGCATCTGTTCGCCGGTATCGGAGCCCGGCGCGTAATGCTCATGCATGATCTGGATCGCCTTGCCGCCCATGTCACGGCCGACCTGACGATAGGAGATCTGGCCACCGGCCAGTTCCACCAATTCCCTGGCGCCGTAAAAGATCTGCGGCCGCGGCGGCGCTTCCATGGCAAAAAATTCCGCGAGCGAGATGGGAAAGCCATTCAGCAGCTTTTTCAGCAGCCCGACCGAGGGCGACGACCGGTTTTGTTCGATCATGGAAATGATGGCGTTCGAGACGCCTGCCCGCTTCGCCAACTCGCGCTGCGACAAGGCGTGCGCCTCGCGCAAGGCCTTCAATCGCGCGCCTAAATCGAAACCGTCGCCGCTATCACCGTCCATTGAGCAAATCCCTCTGTTGGCGTTTAATATACTAAGCACCCTTCAGCGGTGCAATCGGAGATGCCTTATTATTGGGCAATTTTTAGGGTCGGTTGTTCCAAAGACTGATCATTCTTGTTTACTTTCCTGAACATTGGTAGTGTGCGGCATCGTCATCAGCCCAGTGGGGAAGCCATGTCCAGCCAGGCCGCCGCGGCATTCGAGCCGACACCCAACAACCTTGAATCCTTCTGGATGCCCTATACGGCAAACCGGCAGTTCAAATCGAAGCCCCGGCTTTTCGTCAGCGCCGAGAACATGCATTACACGACCATCGAAGGCCGCAAGGTGCTGGATTCGACGGCCGGCCTGTGGTGCTGCAATGTCGGCCATGGCCGCAAGAAGATCGTCGAGGCGGTGTCCAAGCAGATCGCCAATCTCGATTACGCGCCGGCCTTCCAGATGGGCCATCCGATGGCCTTCCAGCTGGCCTCGCGCCTGTCGCAGATGATGCCGGGCGATCTCGACCATGTGTTCTTCACCAATTCCGGCTCGGAATCGGTCGATACCGCGCTGAAGATCGCCATCGCCTATCATCGCGCCAAGGGCCAGGGAACGCGTCAGCGCCTGATCGGCCGCGAGCGCGGCTATCACGGTACCGGCTTCGGCGGTGTTTCGGTGGGCGGCATCGTCTCCAACCGCAAGGTGTTCGGGTCCCTGCTCAACGGCGTCGATCATCTGCCGCATACCTTCAATCTGAAGGAACAGGCCTTCACCCGCGGCCTGCCGGTCTGGGGCGCGCATCTCGCCGACGAGCTGGAACGCATCGTCACCCTGCATGACGCCAGCAATATCGCCGCCGTGATCGTCGAGCCGGTGGCCGGTTCGACCGGCGTCCTGATGCCGCCGCAAGGCTATCTGCAAAGGCTGCGGCAGATCTGCGACAAGCACGGCATCCTGCTGATCTTCGATGAGGTCATCACCGGCTTCGGCCGTCTCGGCAAATCCTTCGCGACCGAATATTTCGGCGTGCAGCCGGATATGGTCACCGCCGCCAAGGGCCTGACCAGCGGCACCATCCCGATGGGCTGCGTCTTCATCCGCAAGGGCATCTATGACGCCTTCATGGAGACGTCTGCCGAGAACATGATCGAATTGTTCCATGGCTATACCTATTCGGCCCATCCCGTCGCCTGCGCCGCAGCCCTCGCGACGCTGGACATCTACAAGGAAGAAGACCTTTTCAACCGGGCCAATGAACTGGCCCCCTATTGGGAAGACGCGCTGCATGCGCTGAAGGGCGTCAAGAACGTCATCGATCTGCGCAATCTCGGCCTGATCGGCGCCGTCGAATTGGAGCCGATCCCCGGCAAGCCGACCGCCCGCGCCTTCGATGCTTTTTTGAAGTGTTACGACAAAGGCCTGCTGATCCGTACCACCGGTGACATCATCGCCATGTCGCCGCCGCTGATCGCGGAAAAAAGCCATATCGACCAGATCTTCGACATTCTGTCCGGTGTCCTGAAAACGCTCGACTGATCAATTCAAACGGTTTCAACGAACCGTATCTGCGGGCCAGTCGGCCCGCAGATCATACTTTGGGAGTGACGACAATGCTCATTGGGGTACCCAAGGAGATCAAGAATCACGAATACCGCGTCGGCCTGGTGCCCTCTTCCGTACGCGAACTGGTTCATCACGGGCACAAGGTGATCGTCGAGACCAATGCCGGCACCGGCATCGGCTTCAGCGACAAGGACTACAAGACGGCCGGCGCGTCGATCGTCAACAGCGCCGAGCAAGTCTTCGCCAAGGCTGAGATGATCATCAAGGTGAAGGAGCCGCAGCCCAAGGAATGCAAGATGCTGCGCAAGGGTCAGCTGCTCTATACCTATCTGCATCTGGCGCCGGATCCGCAGCAGACCGAAGGCCTGATCAAATCGGGCGCGACCGCCATCGCCTATGAGACCGTGACCAGCGCGAAGGGCGGCCTGCCGCTGCTGGCGCCGATGTCCGAAGTCGCCGGCCGCATGTCGGTGCAGGTCGGTGCGCATTATCTGGAAAAGGAACCGGGCGGCGCCGGCATTCTGCTGGGCGGTGTGCCCGGCGTGCGGGCCGCCAATGTGACCGTACTCGGCGGCGGCGTCTCCGGCACCCATGCGATCCGCATGGCAATGGGCATGGAAGCGCAAGTGACAGTGATCGACCGCTCGCTTGACCGCCTGCGTCAGCTCGATGAGACCTTCGGCTCCAAGCTCAACACCATCTATTCGACGGTGGATGCGATCGAGCATTATGTCACCGATGCCGACCTCGTCATTGGTGCCGTTCTCATTCCGGGCGCCGCGGCGCCGAAGCTGGTCAGCCGCAAGATGATCAAGGCAATGCGCCCCGGTTCGGTGGTGGTCGATATCGCCATCGATCAGGGCGGCTGTTTCGAGACCAGCCATGCCACGACCCATGCCGATCCGGTCTATGTGGTCGATGGCGTGACGCATTATTGCGTCGCCAATATGCCCGGCGCCGTGGCCCGCACCTCGACCTTCGCCCTCAACAACGCCACCCTGCCCTTCGCCATCGCCTTGGCCAATAAGGGTTACAAGCGGGCGCTGGTTGAGGATGCTCATCTCATGGAAGGCCTCAATATCCATGATGGCAAGGTCACCTATAAGGCCGTCGCCCAGGCGTTGAAGCTGAAATACACGCCGGCGCAGGACGCCCTCGGCCTCTGAACCGATTGGTGCCGTGACAGATAGGACGGCGGGGCGGAAGCCTCGCCGTCTTTTTGCGGTGGCATGATTGTGCGGCGGAGGTCTTGCGCAACAGGAGGATCGGCACAGATAATAGGATGAGCCGGCCCGTCTAGCGTGAGCACATCATGACCCGTTTTGTCCTGCCGTTGCTGATTGCGAGCGCGATTGCGCTCGCCGCCTGTGCACAACCTGTCGGTAAGACCGACGACACGGCAACCAGCATCGATAATGCCCGACCCGATTTGCGGGGCGGGGTGTTGCGGGATACGCGCTGGCGGCTCATCACTTATGGCCCCATGTCGGCGCCCCAGCATGTACCCTCCGATGTCGATCAGGTCGCCTCGCTGCAATTCGATGCGGCCGAACAGCGGCTCAGCGGATCGGCCGGCTGCAACCGCTTCTTCGGCAGCTATCGCCATATCGGCAATAGCGGCCTTGCCATCGGCGGCCTGGGTTCTACCCGCATGGCCTGCGCATCGACGGCCTTGGCGCAGCAGGAGCAGGAAGTCCTGGATGAACTGAGCAAGGCCCAGTATTACGGCGTTGCCGGCGATCAATTGACCATTGCCACGGGCGATGGCCGGGAATTGTTGTTCGCCGCCGTCGGACCTGACACCGCGGCAACCTATACCTGTGAAGATGGCCGCGCGGTCGAAACGGTCTACAGTCCCTTGAGCGGCCGATTGTCGATACAATTGCCGGCCGGCGCAAAACAGGAGCTATCCCCGGAGGAGAAGGCCTCCGGCGCCTCCTTCGTCAATGACAGTTACCGTTTCTGGAGCAAAGGAGACGGCGCTATTCTGGAAGAGCTGGCCGCGCATCATCAAACGCGTTGTCAGCGCCAGGCGCCGAGCCAGTAAATCACGACAATCCGCAGGCATCATCGGAAAACGCTTCGGCAACCCCCTGGCTTGGCAGGGAAATTCTCCTTTCCGCAACTTTCAACCGTGCCTGCTTAGACAAACCGCCTCGTCTTGGTTAGTCTTGGGGGGCAATTCGTCAACAAGCAGTTGATGGAAAGAAACCGCTTTCGTGTGTGTCATGAAGTATCTCGACGAATGGATTGCTGAACGCAACGTCGATGAAGTCGAATGTTTGGTCCCCGATATGAACGGTATTCCGCGCGGCAAGATTCTGCCGGCGGGAAAATTCATGAAAGGCGTCAAGGATCACAGCCTGCGCCTGCCGATGAGCATTTTTCTGCAGACCGTCACCGGCGAGTATCCCGATGTCGATGATGACGATATCGGCTCGGATGAAGACCCCGATATCTATCTGAAACCGGATCCCGACACGATCCGGCTGGTGCCCTGGTACAAGAACCCGACCGCGCAGGTGATCCACGACGCCTATTACGAAGACGGCCGTCCGGTGGAGATCGCCGCGCGCGACGTGCTGAAGAGGGTCCTGAAGCTTTACGAAGACAAGGGCTGGAAACCCGTCATCGCGCCGGAACTGGAATTCTTCCTGGTGCAGGTCAATACCGATCCGGATCTGCCGCTGCTGCCGCCGATCGGCCGGTCGGGCCGTCCCGAGAGCGGCAGCCAGGCCTATGGCATCGATGCCGTCAACGAATTCGATCACATCTTTGAAGACGTCTACAAGTTCTGTGAATTGTCGGATATCGACGTCGACACGCTGACCCATGAATCGGGCGCAGCGCAGATGGAGATCAATTTCAATCACGGCGATCCGCTGGAACTGGCCGACCAGACCTTCCTGTTCAAGCGCACCGTGCGTCAAGCGGCCCTGAAGCACAATGTCTATGCCACCTTCATGGCAAAGCCCTTGTCGAACCAGCCGGGCAGTTCGATGCATGTGCATCAATCGGTGGTCGATCGCCGCAGCGGCAAGAATCTGTTCGCCGATACCAAGGGTCGCGATACGGCGCTGTTCCGGCATCACGTCGCCGGCCTGCAGCGTTATCTGCCCCAGGTCATTCCGATGCTGGCGCCGAACGTCAATTCCTATCGCCGCCTGCGGCCGCGTTTCGATGCACCGATCAATGTGCAATGGGGTGTCGACAACCGTTCCTGCGGGCTGCGGGTGCCGATCTCCAATTCCGCCAGCCGGCGTATCGAAAATCGCCTGGCGGGAGCCGATGCCAATCCCTATCTGGCAATTGCCGCCTCATTGGTCTGCGGCTATCTCGGCATGACCGAAAGGCTGAAGCCGACCAACCAGATCGAGGGGACCGCCTATCGCATGGCGCATACCCTGCCGAAGACGGCCAATGAGGCGCTGCAGAAATTCGGCAATTGCAAACCCGTCAAGGCGCTGCTCGGCGACCGTTTCGTCCGCGCGCTTTCGATCGTTAAGATGACCGAATTGGAAGCCTATACCAATGTCATCAGCTCGTGGGAACGCGAGCATCTGTTGCTGAACGTGTAAGGTTGCGGCCCGGGAAGCGCCCTGCTACGCTTCCGCCATGGCCGTGAAAGAGATCAGCATTTCGACGCGTATCGCGCCAATCGACTGTGACAAGGCAGTCGATTGGCGTGCTGCCGGCATGCCTGCCCGCTGCTTGCGCTCGGAACGCCTCATTTTGACCGCCCGGATCAATTTCAATCCCTGACCGCCTCACGGCAACCGCCGCGATTTGAGGAACCGGGTGCCTGTGCCATGCCTGCGCCTTGGTTCATCCATGAAACGCATTTTGCTTCGAGGGATTTTTCATGACCGCACAGCCCAAGCGCAACAGCACCACCGAATGGCAGGCGCAGGATCGCCATCACATCCATCCCTTCACCGACAATGCCGCGCTGCGCGAGATCGGCAGCCGGGTGATCGCCAAGGCCGAAGGAACCTATCTGTGGGACTCAGAGGGCCAGCGTCTGCTCGATGCCTTCGCCGGCCTGTGGTGCGTCAATGTCGGCTATGGCCGCAAGTCGATCGCGGATGTGGCCTATAAGCAGCTGCTGGAGCTACCCTATTACAACACCTTCTTCAAGACGACGCATCCGCCGGTCGCCGAATTGTCGAAACTGCTGGTCGATATGACGCCGAAGCAGTTCAACAACGTCTTCTATGGTCAGTCCGGATCGGATGCCAACGACACCATCGTGCGCATGGTGCGGAGCTATTGGAATCTGAAGAAGCAGCCGAAGAAGAAGACCATCATCAGCCGCACCAACGGCTATCACGGCTCGACCATGGTGGCGGCCTCGCTCGGCGGCATGAGCTACATGCATGAACTGGCCGATCTGCCCTTGCCGGGTTTCGTGCATATCCGCCAGCCATACTGGTACGGCGAAGGCGGCAACACATCACTGGATGAATTCGGCAAGCTCTGCGCCAAGGCGCTGGAGGATAAGATCCTGGAGCTTGGCGCCGAGAACGTCGCCGCCTTCATCGGCGAGCCGATCCAGGGGGCCGGCGGCGTCATCATCCCGCCGATGACCTATTGGCCGGCCGTGCAGGAAATCTGCAAGAAATACGATCTGCTGCTGATCGCCGATGAGGTGATCTGCGGATTCGGCCGGACCGGCCATTGGTTCGGCTCGGAGTATTTCGGCATCGAGTCAGATTTCATGACCCTGGCCAAGGGCATCACCTCCGGCTATATGCCGCTCTCCGCCATCATGGTTGCCGACCGGGTTGTCGATGTGCTGAATAGCGGCGGGGATTTCTGCCACGGCTATACCTATTCCGGTCACCCGGTCTCCTGTGCCGTCGCCATCGAGAACATCCGCCTCATCCGCGAGGAAAAGCTGGTGGAACGGGTGCATGACGAAACCGGGCCTTATCTCAACAAACGCCTGCAGGAATTCCTCGACCATCCGCTGGTGGGCGAAGTGCGCAACGTGGGACTGATGGGCGCCATCGAACTGGTACAGGACAAGAAGACCCGCAAGACCTTCCAACCGGTCGGCGATACCGGCACGATCTGCCGCGATCATTGCTTCAAGCTCGGCCTCGTCATGCGGGCGACACGCGATACCATGCTGATCTCGCCGCCATTGATCTGGACGAAGGGCGATATCGACGATTTCATGAAACTGACCAAAGAGGCATTGGATCTCACGGCCAAGGATATCGGCGTCTGATTTTCACGCTCCAAAACGACGCAGAAGGGGGCGGGCATTCCGCCCCCTTTTACTTTTCCTGAATCACATAGGCACAACGTTCGGCGCCGCTGACGATATGCTGGGTTCGGCTGACCGCGACATCCGGCCCCAATACCTGGGAAAACAGCGACAGTTCCGATTTGCAGAAGCCCTGGCAGGTCGCGGCAGCAGCACAGATCGGGCAATGCCGCTCCATCAGCATGATACTGCCATCCGGCAGCTCACGCGTTGTCGCCATATAACCTTCCGCCGAACGCTGGGCCGCTAGACGCCGGGCGCGCTGTTTCAACGGCCCGTCGCCGACCAGCGCCCGATATTGCCGCATCGCCTGCTTCTCACGCTGGGCAATGACACGTTCCAGTCCTTCTTCGCCAAAAACGGTGCGGATCGCGGCAATCAGTTCCAACGTCAGGCCGGCATGGTTTTCCGGGAAATAGTCATGACCGGCGCGCGTCAGGGACCAGAAGCGCTTCGGCCGGCCGACACCTTCACGCCGGTCCTCATAGGCGACCAGGCCACGATCTATTAGATTCGCCAAATGCTGCCGTGCAGCAACTGTGGTGATTTTCAAATGCCGCGCGATCGCATCGGCATTCTGCGTGCCGCGCGATTTCAACAAGCGAAGAATGCGTGTATTGCTGCGTTCGGTCATGGGTTTATGCTGCCACAGCGCCACTAATAAGAAAAGCATTTGCTTATTATATTTTCAGCCTCTAGCACTGGTCGGCGGCTTACGGGGAGGATCAGAATGCAGCAAGCGGCCGAAGAAGCCATGGCGGGACATGTCGCGGATGTCAGCTGGCGTGCCTTACTGTTCGGCGCCAAGGCCCGCATCACCTGGACCATCTGCATCGGCATTTCGATTCAGGCTTTCGGCTGGTTCCTGGTCTCCACCATCATGCCAAGCGTGGTGCTGGAACTGGGCCGTCCGGAGCTTCTGAGCTGGGGCACAACGGCCTTTCTTGCCTTGTCGATTCCCGGCAGCGCCAGCGCCGGTTTCCTGAAGGGTCGCTTCGGCACACGGCCCCTGCTGACGATTTCCGGTCTCATCGTCATTGCCGCCAACCTGCTCGGCCTGTTGTCACCGAACATGGAGATCTTCCTGCTGGCCCGCGCCGTTCAAGGACTGGGTGAAGGGCTGGTCCTGGCCCTGTGCTATATCCTGGTCGGCGAGGCGCTGGCACCGGAGGAGGTCAGCCCGGCCTTCGGCATTCTCGCCGTCGTCTGGGCGGTGGCGACCTTGATCGGGCCGTCTTTGGCGGGCCTGCTGACGGATTGGTTTTCCTGGCGGTTGGCCTTCGTGCCGCTGATCGTGCTGGCGACCACCTTCCTTATTCTGATCGCCAGCGAAAAGCGGGGGATTCGCAATCAGGCCACAAACGGCAATGCCCTGCCGATCGGCCGGTTGCTGATCATCGGTATCGCCATCATCGCGGTTTCCTTCGCCGGCGCCACCCGCGATGTGCCGCGCGCGACAATCCTGATCGCTGTCACGCTGGCGCTTCTCGGTCTCTGTTTCCATCTCGACCGGCGCAGCCGTCACCGTCTGTTCCCCCGTGACCTGCTCTCGCTCGGTCATCCGGCCACGCTTGGCATCTGGATCATCGGCTTCATGTTCGGCGCCGATGCCGGGCCGCCGATCTATATGGCCTATTTCGTCCAGCTCGGCCATGGCACCTCGGTCTTCTTCGCCGGCCAATTCGCCGCCATCACGGCGCTTGCCTGGTCGGTCGCCGCCATCTTCGCCAGCCGCATCGGTAAGACCGTGGGCCAGAACATGCTGATCGTCGGACCCGCCTGCCTCTCGGTCGGCCTTGTCATGCTGATCTTCTGGCATGATCTGCCGCTGCCGATCGGCGGCGTGGCGCTGGCCATCATCGGCACCGGCTTTGGCTTGAGCTACGGCTTCTTCACGGAAAACATCATCGCCGCTGCAGCGCCCGAGGAACGCGATGTCACCTCCGGTGCCATTCCGACCTTCGAGAGTATCTGCGCGGCAATCTGCGCGGCCCTGGCCGGCCTGCTGGGCAATGCCGCCGGTTTCGGCGGCTTCGGCGCCGCGGACATTCCCGCCGCCGTGCCGATGACGGTGTTCGGCGTCAGCGCGCTCGGATCGCTTTATATCCTGGTCTGCGCCTTTCGCTTCTGGCGGCTGGTGCGCGTCGCGAGGCATTAGGTTTGCAAAGTGAGTTATGCGCCGACGAAGGAGATCGGTCGCTCGTTCAGTCTCCGTGACAAGACGCTCTACGAGATCGACCGCCTTCTGTCGGCGCGCCAAGACTGGACGCGTATAGTCGGATCAAGCCGCCGCTGTCGCCTTGCGCAGCCGCTCCCGGCCTGCCTTCTTGGAAGGCCGGACGGCATCGAGGAAGGCCGTGAGGGCGCTGGAAACGAAAGCATCGTGGCGGCGGATAAACAAAGTCTCGACCGTTGCAACGTCCGGCGGCAGATCATGCAAGGTGACCTTGGTGCTGCGCGCCGCAGATTCCACGACGATGCGCGGCAGCAAGGTGACGCCGATGCCCGCGGAGACGCAGCCGATGATGGCATCCAATGTGCCGAATTCCAGCAACCGCAGGCCGACGATGCCCTGCGCGGCGAGAAAAGCTTCCAGCTGCTGGCGGTATGAACAGCCGGCACGAAACACGACCAGTTTCAGATCGCGTTGCCGCCGAAGCTGGTCGAGCGCGCGAAAGGCGGGCGAGGTCACCAGCACCAATTCTTCGCGGAAGACGAGGATTTCATCCAGATCAGGGTGCTGGACCGGGCCGCAGACAAACGCCCCTTCCAGGCGACGATCGAGTACCGCATCGATCATTTCCCGGCTGGTCCCGGTGCGCAGCACCAGATCGACATCGGGATAATCGGCCGCATAGTCGGCCAAGAGCGGCGACAGGCGCAAAGCCGCCGTGGTTTCGAGCGAGCCGATCGTCAACGAGCCCTTCGGCTGGCCGTCATCCAGCGTGGCACGCCGCGCATCCTCCAGCAGATGCTGGGCCTGGGCGGCAAATGGCAGGAGACGCTGGCCGGCAGCGGTCAACGTGACGCCCCGGCTGTGGCGTTGAAAGAGGGCCGTGCCCAACTCCTCTTCCAGGAGACGAATGCGGGCGGTCACATTGGACTGCACGGTGTTCAGTTCCTGCGCCGCCTTGTTCATGCCACCCAGTCTGGCGACGGCCGCGAAGATTCTCAGTTCCATCAGGTCCATGTCATACTCTCCTGGATATCTGAAATAATGATGGCATGGATCCAAACCATAGCAAACCAATGATAGTGTCACTTCTTGCATAGAATTAAACAATGCAATCGTTCCTTTAAATTTATTTTACAAATAATGCTGTTCTGCGGTCTTCTGTCTCCTGGGCATTTCCCCGGGCATGGCGCGCCAGACGCGCTGCCCTCGGCGGAGGAAGAAATGGGACAGGTATCGACGCAAAACTCAGTCTTGGAGGACTCGCCCGCTGCCGCGGATTTCGTCGCCGCGATGCGCGCCAATGTGACCCCGGTCAACCTGGTGACGACGGATGGTCCGGCCGGACGCTTCGGCATCACGGTCAGTGCCGTCAGTTCGGTTTCGGCGGAGCCGCCGCTGATCCTGGCTTGCCTCAATCGGCGCAGTCCGGCGGTGGAGGCCATCGCCCGGAACGGCGTCTTCTGCGTCAATGCGCTGAATTCAAACCAGGCGCATATCGCCGATTGCTTCGCCGGCCGGCCGCGCAATGGCCAGCCCTTCGATTTCGCCTGCGGCGACTGGCTGCCTGCCCGCAGCGGTGCACCGGAACTGGCGGGTTCCGTCGCCAGCCTCGATTGCGAGGTCTTCGCCCGGCACAGCGCCGGCAGCCATGAGATCTTCATCGGCAAGGTGCTGGGTGTGATCAGCCGCGCTTTGCCGCCATTGCTGTATTGGGATCGGCAATATGGCAAGCCGCATCCGCTCAGCTGATTTATCTTTGCCTTCATCATCAGGCCGTCATTTCTTATGAATCTGCACCGCGTTGCCGCCAAGGATCCCGCCGCCATGACCCGCGATCCCCGTTACGACATCCTGTTCGAGCCGGTGAAGATCGGGCCGGTCACGGCAAAGAACCGCTTTTACCAGGTGCCGCATTGCAACGGGCTCGGCTATCGCGATCCCTCGGCCGTGGCCCGCATGCGGGGCATCAAGGGCGAAGGCGGCTGGGCCGTCATCTGCACCGAACAGGTAGAAATTCACCATACTTCCGAGATCACGCCCTTCATCGAATTACGCCTGTGGGACGATCGCGACATGCCGGCCTTGACCAAGATGGCCGATGCGATCCATGAACATGGTGCCTTGGCCGGAATCGAGCTTGCCTATAACGGCATGAACGGTGCCAATTTCTACAGTCGCGAAGTGCCGATGGGGCCGAGCCATCTGCCGATCGCGACCTTTACCTATGATCCGCTGCAAGCCCGCGCGATGGATCGCCAGGATATCCGCAACCTGCGGCGCTGGCACAAGAATGCGGCGATCCGCGCCAAGAAATGCGGCTTCGACATCATCTATGTCTATGCCGCCCACGGCTTCAGCATCCTGCAGCATTTCCTCTCGCGGCGATTCAACCATCGCAGCGACGAATATGGCGGCAGCCTGGAAAACCGCATGCGGCTGCTGCGCGAGATCACCGAAGATACCAAGGACGCGGTGGGCGATACGGCGGCAGTCGCCATCCGCATCGCCATGGATGAATTGATGGGCAATGAGGGCATCCACAAGGCGGAGATCGAAGAAGTCATCGGCCGCATGGCGGAAACGCCGGATCTCTGGGACCTCACCTTGAGCGATTGGAGCAATGATTCGCGCACCTCGCGCTTCACCGAAGAGGCGGCCGAGGAGCCCTTCGTAACCGGCATCAAGAAGCTCACCACCAAGCCGGTGGTCGGTGTCGGCCGTTTCACCTCGCCAGACCTGATGGTGCGGCAGATCAGATCCGGCATTCTCGATCTGATCGGCGCGGCACGGCCCTCGATCGCGGATCCTTTCATTCCGAAGAAGATCGAAGAAGGCCGCATCGACGATATCCGCGAATGCATCGGCTGCAATATCTGCGTCAGCGGCGATCTCACCATGTCGCCCAGCCGCTGCACCCAGAACCCCGCCATGGGTGAGGAATGGCGCAAAGGCTGGCATCCGGAATATATCCGCCCCAGGGAGAGCGACGGCCGCATCCTGATCGTCGGCGCCGGCCCGGCCGGACTGGAAGCCGCCCGTGCTTTGGGTGTGCGCGGATATGAGGTCGCGCTGGCCGAAGCGACGACGGAACTGGGTGGCCGTGTCGCCCGGGAATGCAGGCTGCCGGGCCTTTCCGCCTGGGGACGGGTCCGCGACTATCGCGCCTATCAGCTGCAAAAGATGACCAATGTCGAGGTCTTCTATGACAGCACCCTCACCGCCGACCAGATATTAGAATTCGGTTATGATCATGTGGCGATCGCCACCGGTGCGCGCTGGCGCCGCGACGGCGTCGCCCATGCCCATCTGCAGCCGATGCCGATCGCGGAGGGTGTCGAGGTCTTGACCCCGGACGATCTGATGGCCGGCAAGAGGCCCGCCGCCCGCGACGTGACGATCTTCGATGACGACCATTTCTACATGGGCAGCATCCTGGCCGAATTGCTGGTGAAGGACGGTTACAAGGTGACCCTGGTGACGCCGTCGGTGGAAGTCGCCAATTGGACACGCAACACGATGGAGCAGCACAAGATCCAGGCACGCCTGATCGAGCTCGATGTCGAGATCGTCACCAATCACGCCGTGGCCGTCGTAACCGGCGGCGAGATGACCCTGCGCTGTTCCTATACCGGCCGGGAATCGCGGCGCGCCGCCGGTGCCATCGTGCTGGTGACGGCACGGTTGCCGAATGACCAGCTTTACCTCGATCTGGCAACCCGTCAGACGGACTGGGCCGATGCCGGCATCAAAACAGTGACCGGGATCGGCGATGCCTGGGCGCCGGCCACGATCGCGATCGCCGTCTATGCCGGCCGCCGCTTCGCCGAGGAGTTGGACGCCCCGGATATCGGCGATGCCCTGCCCTTCCGTCGCGAGATAGCCGAGCTGATCGCTGATTGAGCAGCCGGCGTCAAGCTGCCTGGAAATCCAGACTCGTCTCTGTCCTGGCTCTCTTGCCACCCCAACCGGGCGTGATTAATCTCACCGGATCGATTCGAGTTGGGGGACTCATATCAATGCAATGCGTGAGACTTCGGGCAGCGCGCCTGCTGATACCGCTTGCGGCGGTGTTTGCCTTGGCTGGATGCAGCACGGGCAAGGATCTGGATTTAAAGGAGGCAGCGTCGGTTCATCGCATTGCGCTGATCGAACCGCACGGTCCGGATCAATATCTTGTGGGATCGAACCGTTCCTCCGGCAGCATCACGGGCAATGGCTCCCTGCTGGGTGATATCATTAAATCGAGCCGCGCCGACAACGATACCAATCGCCAATTCAGGGCCGACCTCGCCCAGGAGAACCTGAAACTTGGTGCCGATTTGGGTGCGGCCCTTGAATCCGCCCTGCGCCAGGATGGATATGATGTGGTTTCCGTCAGCCTGCCAGCATCTCAGCCGGAGGAGCTAATCCAGGATCTCTCTTCCTTGAAAGGCAAGGCCGATGCCGCCCTGGACGTCGCCATCCGCGATGCCGGCTACGCCTATGCGACGGGTCATCCTTATGAACCATCGATCGACGTTGCCGTACAGTTGACCGATCTCGGAACACAGAAGGTGCTCTTTCGGCGAACCTATACCTATGGCAGGTACCAACCGGAACAAGGGGTCGCGGACGAAATGATTCCCCCAGATGCCGGCTATGAATTCAGAGGCGGGGGAGACCTGCTGAAAGATCCGGCACGCGCTGCTGCCGGTTTGAGATCCAGCGTGCCGCATCTCGCGGAACGGATCGGCTCGGCGCTGAAGCAATAGCAGCAGTGCCCCGCTCTCTCACCCCTGTTCGGCACACACCCTTGTTCGGCACAAGGGAGTTCCGCATAGGGGCCGGCATTGACGGATGCAATCTGCTGATCGCCTCGGCAGACAGGGCCGCTCGCCCCGTCTATACTAACTGTAGCCCCTTTTCGGAACGGTCATGATTCTCGCCGACATCAATGCCCTCTGCGCCGCCCTGCATCGCCATCAGCGGCTATTCGGCCTTGATCTCGGCGAAAAGACCATCGGCATTGCCGTCAGCGATCCCGGTTTGCATGTCGCGACGCCGGTCAGCACCATCAAGCGCACGAAATTCACACTGGATGCCAAGGAACTGATCAGGCTGATCCAGGAGCGCCAGGTCGGCGGGCTTGTGATCGGCCTGCCCTTGAATATGGACGGGACGGAGGGGCCGCGCTGCCAATCGGTGCGCCAGTTCGCCGCGAATTTCCTGCAGCTTCATGAGATTCCCATCGCCTTTTGGGACGAACGTCTCTCGACCGTCGCGGTCACCCGCGACATGATCGATGCCGATCTCACCCGCGCCAAGCGCGCCAAAGCCGTCGATCGGGCCGCCGCCGCTTTCATCCTGCAAGGGGCACTGGATTTTCATCAGCGCCAGCGCCGGGATGCATGAACCCTTGCACTTTCCGCACTTGATTTTGCTAGGCATGACGCAAAGAGTGCCGCACACTCGATAATCATCATTTGCGAAATTCCGGGGAGTTTCATGTCGGCACCGTTGCAAGGTATGCGCGTTTTCGATCTCAGCCGTATTCTGGCCGGACCGACGGCAACCCAGATCCTGGGCGATCTCGGCGCCGATGTGATCAAGATCGAGCGGCCGGGACAGGGCGACGACACCCGCAAATGGGGACCGCCTTTCGTCAAGGGTGCCGATGGCAAGAATACCAGCGAAAGTGGCTACTATTTGTCGGTCAACCGCAACAAGCGTTCAGTGACTCTGGATATCGCCAAGCCGGAAGGCCAGGAAATCGCCAAGAAGCTGATCGCCAAAAGCGACATCTTTGTCGAGAATTTCAAAGTCGGGGACATGGCGAAATACAATCTCGCTTATGACCAGATCAAATACGACTTTCCCCGCCTGATCTATTGTTCGATCACCGGCTTCGGCCAGACCGGCCCCTATGCTGCCCGCGCCGGCTATGATTTCCTCGCCCAGGGCATGGGCGGGATCATGAGCGTCACCGGGCATCCCTCGACACCGCCGGTCAAGATCGGCGTCGCCGCCACCGATATCATCACCGGCATCTATGCGACGACCGCGATCCTCGCCGCCTTGCATCACCGGACGGCCAGCGGCCAGGGCCAATATATCGATATGAGCCTGCTGGACACCCAGGTTTCCTATCTCGCCAATATCGGCCTGCACTACCTGACCTCGGGCGAGGTGCCCAAACGCCTCGGCAACGAGCATCCCAATATCGTGCCCTATTCGGTGGTCGCCTGTGCGGATGGCTATTTCATCCTGGCGGTCGGCAACGATTCCCAGTTCGAGAAATTCTGCGTCTTTGCCGGCGTCCCCGATTGGGCCGGGGATCCGCGTTTCTCCACCAATCCCGCCCGCGTGCAGAACCGTGTCGAGCTCTACGAAATGATCAATAAGCTGACGGCGACGCAGCCACAGAAATACTGGACCGACGGCTTGGAAGCCTTGGGCGTGCCCTGCGGCCCGGTCAACAATGTGGACCAGGTCTTTGCCGATCCCCAGGTCCTGCATCGTGACATGAAGATCAGCATGCCCTATCCCCCGGCGGCCTCGGGCCAGGTGGATCTGATCGGCAGTCCGATCAAATTATCGGACACGCCGGTCGATTATCGCCTGGCGCCGCCGACCTGCGGCCAGGATACCGATGCGGTCCTGCGCGAGATGCTCTATTTCACCGATGACGATCTCGCCGCCTTGCGGGGCAAGGGAGTCATCTGACCACCTGGTCGGGTTTCGCCGGCCGGATTTGCATGCCGGGACCGACGGAATTGTCATCGAGAATCGATTGACCGGAAGGTCCGGGACGCGTATTTAGGCGCTTTAATGACTGCGCCCCAGACAATCCGGCCCACGGCCTTCTTTCCCCACCGGCATTTGCTGGGGATCGAGGCATTGAGCGCCGAAGAGATCGGTCGATTGCTCGATCTGGCCGATCGTTACGCCGATATGCCGAAGGATGACGAACGCGCCCGCCGCCTGTTGCGCGGCCGATTGGTGATGAATCTCTTCTTCGAAGACTCCACCCGCACCCGTACCTCCTTCGAGGTCGCGGCGATCCGACTCGGCGCCGATGTGATCAACATGTCGGTCGGCACCAGTTCGATCAAGAAGGGCGAGACGCTGCTGGATACGGCGATGACCTTGAATGCCATGAAACCCGATGTGCTGGTGGTGCGCCATGGCGATTCCGGTGCCGTCAATCTGCTGTCGCAGAAGGTCGACGGGACGGTGATCAATGCCGGCGACGGCCGCCATGAGCATCCGACCCAGGCCTTGCTCGACGCCCTCACCATCCGTCGCCGCCTCGGCAGCCTGTCCGGCCTGCTGGTGGCGATCTGCGGCGATGTTCTGCACAGCCGTGTCGCGCGCTCGAACATCCAGCTGCTGACAAAAATGGGTGCCCGTGTGCGGGTGATCGCGCCGACCACCCTGCTGCCGGGTAGCATCGACCGTTTCGGGGTCGAGGTCTTCACCGACATGCGCAAGGGCCTCAAGGATGTCGATATCGTCATGATGCTGCGCCTGCAACTGGAGCGCATGCAGGGCGCCTATGTGCCGTCGATCCGCGAATACTTCCATTTCTTCGGTCTCGATTACGAGAAACTGTTCCTGGCCAAGCCCAATGCCCTCATCATGCATCCGGGCCCGATGAATCGCGGCGTCGAGATCGATTCCGAGGTTGCCGACGACATCAACCGCTCGGTCATCCGCGAACAGGTGGAGATGGGCGTTGCCGTCCGCATGGCCTGTCTCGATGCCCTGACCCGGCCGCTCACCGGCAGCAACCAGCCGGGGAGCAATCAACCGGGGGCCGCGCAATGACCCAGAACCAGCAACAGCGCCCGCCGAAACGACAGCTGCGTCCGCTTGCCCTGATCAATGCGCGGCTGGTCGATCCCGCCGGCAAGCGCGACGAACAGGGTGGTATCCTGGTCGAGGATGGCATCATTCGCGATATCGGCCCGCAGGTGACCAAAAGTCAGGCGCCTGACGGCGCCGAAATCATCGATTGCGACGGTCAGGTCCTGGCGCCGGGCCTGGTGGATATGCGCGTGCAATTGCGCGAGCCGGGCGAAGAGCATCAGGAAACCATCGAGACCGCCAGTCTCGCCGCCGCCGCCGGCGGCGTCACCAGCATGGTCTGCCTGCCCAATACCGATCCGGTGATCGACGAGGTCGCGGGCGTTGAATTCATTGCCCGCCGGGCCCGCGAAACCAAGCGCGCCAAGATCTATTGCTATGGTGCCCTGACCAAGGGATTGGAGGGCAAGGACATCGTTGAGATGGGCCTGCTCAGCCAGAGCGGGGCGCTGGGTTTCACCGATGCGCTGACGGCCGTGGCGGATGCCCAGGTCATGCGCCGTGCCCTTTCTTATGCCCGTACCTTCGATCTCCTCGTCGTGCAGCATCCGGAAGAGCCGCGTCTGGCCGCCGGCGGTGCCATGAATAACGGCGAGCTTGCCAGCCGACTTGGCCTTGGCGGCATCCCGGCCTGCGCCGAGGTGATGATGATCGAGCGCGACCTGCATCTCGTGCGCATGTCCGGCGCGCGTTATCACGTCGCCCATGTCTCGACCGGAGCCGCCGTGGACAAGATCCGCGAAGCCAAGCAGGAAGGCCTGCGCGTCACCTGCGAAACCGCGCCGCCTTATTTCTCGCTGAACGAAACCGAGGTCGGCGATTACAGGAGTTTCGCCAAATTGTCGCCACCGTTGCGTGGTGAAGCAGATCGTCGGGCGATTGCCGCGGCCATCGCCGAAGGCGTGATCGATACCATCGCCAGCGATCACGCCCCCCTGGATGTCGAAAGCAAGCGTGTGCCCTTCGCCCAAGCGGTGCCCGGCGTGATCGGGCTGGAGACATTGCTGACGGTCAGCCTGGAACTTTATCATAAGGGTTTGATGCCGCTGATCGACGTGATCCGCTGCCTGACCAGCCGTCCCGCCGATATCCTGGGTCTGCCGCAGGGTCGTCTGGCGAAAGGTCTGCCAGCCGATATGGTGCTGTTCGACCTCGATCGGCCGCATCGTCTCGATGCGGCAAAATTCCGCAGCAAATCGAAGAACTCCCCTTACGATACGCGCCCGGTCCAGGGTAAGGTGCTCAAGACTTTCGTCGACGGTCGTCTGGTCTTCACCGCCGACGCATGATCGGCCGGTCATCATCGGTCGGGACGACGCGGGGATGGGGATGGGTGCGACTGAGACAACTGCCGGCTTTGGCTTGGCACAGATACTGGTGCTGGCCGGTGGTTATCTGTTGGGTTCGATTCCCTTCGGCCTGATCCTGACGCGGTTTGCCGGCCTCGGCGATATCCGACAGATCGGTTCCGGTAATATCGGCGCCACCAATGTCCTGCGCACCGGCAACAAGGCGCTGGCGCTGGCCACTCTGTTGCTCGATGGCGGCAAGGGGGCGGCGGCCGTCCTGATTGCCCGCGCCCTGTCGCCGATTCTCCTGCCGGGCACCGCCGCCATCGCCATGACATTGCCGGTTGCCGATCTTGGCGTTCTCGCGGGCGCCGCCGCCATCGTCGGTCATCTCTTCCCGGTCTGGCTGAAATTCAAAGGCGGCAAAGGCGTGGCCACCGGGCTCGGCACCTTGCTGGCGATCAATTGGCCAATCGGCGTCGCGGCCTGTTTGACCTGGGCGATCGCAGCCCTGGTTTTCCGTTTTTCCTCCCTCTCGGCCCTGCTGGCTTTCGCCCTGTCACCGCTCTACGCTTATCTCTTCGGAGACTGGCCGCAGATTCTGCTGGCGACATTGGCGGCGGTCCTGGTCTGGCTTCGGCACCATGAGAATATCCGTCGACTGCTGAACGGGACGGAACCAAGGATCGGCCGCAAGAAAGACTCTTAAGGTGTCTGCAGCCGACAGTTGAAAAATAACGTAACGATATCTAGTCTGCAGCGATGCTGGATTCGACTTCCCCTCGCCGCTCTCTGACCGAGACCGAACGCCTCGATTGGCTGCGCCTGGCGCGCAGCGAAGGGATCGGCCCCGTCAACTTTCGCCACTTGCTGCAGCGTTTCGGCACGGCAAAAGCGGCTTTGGCCGCCTTGCCGGAACTGTCGCGGCGCGGCGGCAGGCAAAGAGCGATCCTGCCCTTTCCGCCCGATCAGGCCGAAGCGGAGATCGCTGCCGCCCGGGCGATCGGTGCGCGCCATGTCGCGCTTGTTGAGCCCGATTACCCGCTGGCCCTTGCTGCAGTTGAGGATGCGCCGGCCCTGATCACCTTGCGCGGGCGGGCGGAGCTTCTCGGCCAGCCGCAGATTGCCATCGTCGGCGCCCGCAATGCCTCGGCCAATGGCCGCAAACTGGCGCAAGATATCGCCCGCGATCTGGTGAGCGCAGGCCGGGTCGTCGTGTCCGGCCTCGCCCGCGGCATAGACGGCGCCGCCCATCTGGGTGCGTTCCAGGCATCCCGTGAGGCGACACAGGATGAGACGACACTGGATGGAGGGACGATCGCCGTGGTGGCCGGCGGCATCGACGTCCTTTATCCGCCGGAAAATCGCGACCTGTTCGACCGGATCGGCCAGGACGGCCTCATCGTCGCGGAAATGCCGCCCGGGACCATCCCGCAAGCCCGGCATTTTCCCCGCCGCAACCGGATCATTTCCGGCCTCTCCCAGGCCGTCATCGTCATCGAAGCCGCCTTGCGTTCCGGCTCCCTGATCACCGCCCGCTACGCCCTGGACCAGGGCCGTGAGGTCATGGCGGTACCAGGATCTCCCCTCGATCCCCGCTGCCGCGGCTCCAATCAGCTGATTCGCCAGGGTGCCCTGCTGGTCGAGGATGCCAGCCAGATTCTGGAAGCTTTGGACGACCTGCCGGGTCTGTCGGTGCCCTATACAGCGGCCCGAGATCCCGGCGTTAACTTTTCTGCAACGTCGATTTCCGCATCAATAAGTGTAGATCAACCCACTGAAACAACTGATAAAAAAGAAGAAGATCAGGCGCGCCGCGAAATCTTGTCGCAGCTTGGCCCCAGTCCGGTGGGTGTTGACGAACTGCTCCGGCAGTGTCAATGCTCAGCCCCCGTCATGGGTTTGGTCCTATTGGAACTGGATCTGGCCGGCCGCCTGGAACGCCATCCAGGTAACCGGATTTCCCTGATCTCCTGAATGCGGATCGCGCAAGCGAGCCGGTCCAGCACGGCCGAACCCGACGAAAATCGTCAGCATGAGCGTTGGATTGCATGAAGGTCGTTGTCGTCGAGTCTCCTGCAAAGGCCAAAACTATCAATAAGTATCTCGGCAGCGACTATCATGTCCTGGCGAGCTTTGGCCATGTGCGCGATCTGCCGGCCAAGGACGGCTCCGTCCGGCCGGAAGCCGATTTCGAGATGACCTGGGATGCCGAGGGGCGCGGGGCACAAAAGCTGCGCGAAATCGCCGCCGCAGTGAAAAAGGCCGACCGCCTGATCCTGGCAACCGACCCCGATCGCGAAGGCGAAGCGATTTCCTGGCATATCGTCGAAGCGCTGCATGAGAAAAAGGCGCTGGGCAAAGTGCCGATCGAACGGGTCGCCTTCAACGAAATCACCAAACGCGCCGTCACCGAAGCCATCGCCAAACCGCGCCAGATCGATCAAGAACTGGTCGATGCCTATCTGGCCCGCCGGGCGCTCGATTATCTGGTCGGATTCACCCTCTCACCGGTCCTGTGGCGCAAGCTGCCCGGCAGCCGATCGGCCGGCCGCGTGCAATCGGTCGCCCTGCGGCTGATCTGCGAGCGCGAAGCCGAAATCGAAGCCTTCAAGGCGCGCGAATACTGGACTATCGAAGCGACCTTCGAGACCCGGGACGGCGCGACCTTCACCGCGCGCCTGACCCATCTCGACGGCCGGAAGCTCGACAAGTTCGATCTGAAGGACGAAGCCTCCGCCAAGGCAGCGGCGCAGACCGTGAAAAACGGCATTCCCTTCCGCGTCTCCTCGGTCGAGCGCAAGACGGTCAAGCGCAACCCCTTCCCGCCCTTCACCACCTCGACCCTGCAGCAGGAGGCCTCGCGCAAGCTCGGCTTCGGTGCGAGCCACACCATGCGCGTCGCCCAGCGGCTCTATGAAGGTGTCGATATCGGCGGCGAGACGGTCGGCATCATCACTTATATGCGAACCGACGGCGTGACCCTGTCCCAGGACGCGATCGATGCCAGCCGCAAGCTGATCTCCGAACAATACGGGCTCAATTATATGCCGCCGCAGCCGCGCATCTATCGCACGACGGCGAAAAACGCCCAGGAAGCGCATGAAGCGATCCGCCCGACCGATCTCTTCCGCCGGCCCGACCGCCTGCGGCAATATCTCAGCCAGGACGAATTGCGGCTCTATGACCTGATCTGGAAGCGCACCTTGGCCAGCCAGATGGAAAGCGCCGAGTTGGATCAGGTGGCGATCGATCTGGAAGCCGCCGATAAGCGGTCGATTTTGCGGGCGACCGGTTCGGTCGTCAAATTCGACGGTTTCCTGACACTTTATCAGGAAGACCGCGACGACCCGCTGGAGGATGACGATAGCGGCCGCCGGCTGCCCAACCTGGCACAGGGCGACGGCGTCAAAGCCAGCGACGTCAAGCCGGACCAGCATTTCACCCAGCCACCGCCGCGCTACAGCGAAGCCAGTCTGATCAAGCGGCTGGAAGAACTCGGCATCGGCAGGCCCTCGACCTATACCTCGATCCTGCAGACGCTTGAGGACCGCGATTATGTGAAGCTGGAAAAGAAGCGCCTGATCCCCGAGGATCGCGGCCGTATCGTCACGGTCTTCCTGACCAGCTTCTTCGAGCGCTATGTCGAATACGGCTTCACGGCCGATCTTGAGGAAAAGCTCGACGACATTTCCGGCGGTCGGGCCGATTGGAAACAGGTGCTGCGCGACTTCTGGCGCGATTTCGCCCATCTGCATCAGCCGGATGTCGATGCCAACGGCACACTGCCTTCGATGAGCGATGCCGTCTCCTTCCTCGACAAGGGAATCGGCACGCGTTCCGTGGTGATCGATGCCTTGAATGCGGCTTTGGCCCCGCATTTCTTCCCCGATCTCGGCAACGGCAAGAATCCCCGCGCCTGCCCGGCCTGCAGCACGGGCGAGCTCGGCATCAAGCTGGCCAAGAACGGCGCCTTCATCGGCTGCAGCAACTATCCGGAATGCCGCTATACAAGGCCGCTGGCGGTTGCCAATGGCGAGGAATCGGAACTGGCCGGGCCGCAAGTGCTGGGCACCGATCCCACCGGCACCGAAGTCAGCCTGCGCAAAGGGCCCTATGGTTTCTATGTGCAACTGGGCGGTGAAGGTGTGGAAAAGCCGAAACGCGTTTCCCTGCTGAAGACCATGACGCCAGACAGTGTCGACCTGGAGCGCGCCCTGAAATTGCTGGCGCTGCCCCGTGAGATCGGCAAGCATCCGGAAACCGGTGAGACCATTCTCGCCGGCATCGGCCGTTTCGGTCCCTATCTGAAGCATGGGGCCGCCTTCAAATCGATCCCCAAGGACGATGACGTCCTGACCATCGGCCTCAACCGTGCCGTCGTCCTTCTCGC
>LNAP01000744.1_pt1 | contig 35894 bp, 28 predicted proteins | sample 602601 | NCBI WGS metagenome assembly LNAP01 (sample SAMN02440304, study PRJNA202911) | soil metagenome | biome: Subtropical and temperate rainforests or woodlands; isolation source: soil samples (1 kg each in a 20% v/v slurry with milli Q water) were... ... | reverse complement strand
CATCAGTCGTCGCACGGTCGCTTGATCAGGACCGGTCGGTGAACCGACTGCGGTGGCGGGTTGCGGGTTCGGGGGAAGCCCCCGCGGCAGGCGCCGGGCGAGGCGAGCCGCGGCCGCCGACAAGGCGTTCGCGGTCGCGGTCCCCGACGAACCATCCGCCCATTGCTCGAAGGCAGCGGCGACCGGATCGACATGCCGCCATGATGCGGACACCCTTACGCCAACGGCGCGGAGCGCAAAACCGAGCGCCCCCTGAGTCATCTCTGTCTTGGCGCCGCGGCTGACGATACCTTGCACCCGCTCGCGCCATTCGCCGTCGGAGACGAGGCGCCTGGTCGCGGCGTTGAAGCTGAATTCGGCGCGCATCTCGATCCGGGCCAGCGCGTCGTCTGGCCGCAGCGCGCGAAAGTCACTGTCGTCGCGCCGTTTGGCGTCAAGCTGTCGTAACATCGTGCGGGCTTGTTGCCAGCGTCCGATCCGCCACAGCAGCGTACGGACCGCGTTGCCCGCCTCGGAGGCTGGACCGATCGTGACCCGCTCGAAGGCGCGTGCGTAGAGATCGGCCGCCTCGAGCCAGTCGCCGCGTTCGATGGTGAGCTGCAGATCCTTCACCGAGCGTGGGTCAGGCTTTGCCGATTTCGTATGCCTTGCCGCGGTGCTGCCGCGCGCGACCGTCGAGCGCTGGCCGCGCGCATGCAGCACGGCGTCGCGTGCCGTATCCGCCAATTCGGCCAGCGTCGCTTCGTCGATCCGCAGCGCGATGTCGCGATCGATCTTCGGCGCCGATCCGCCGCGCCGCAGCAGTTGCAGACGGTGATAGGTGGCTTCAACCAGACGCCACGGCTGCGGCGGCTCGGTAGCGCGCGCAAACCACTCGGCCGCGGCTCGATCGACCTTCGCGCATAGCGCCGGCTTCGATGCATAGAGCAGCGGTACGAGTTCGGCGCGCGGCGCCGCGCGTTGCCACAGCCAACCGTCCGCGCCGCGTTCGATCAGCCAGCTTTGCGACTCGAGCTGATCGGCGAGCCGCTTGGCGCGGGCATCCCCGATTCGCTTCAGGCCGAGCGTAGGCGCAAGGACGTCGCGGATCACCTCGAAATTGATCCAGCGGATCAGCAATCCCGGATCGACGATCTGGCGCAGGCTGGGGTCCGAAATGCGTGACAGCAGAAACCGATAGAGATGCGCGGCGACGAGCTCTTTCGATTGTACTCTCCGACGACCTCCGATCGGGGCGATGGCTTCGGGCGCGAGAAGCGCGGCGCTTCCCAGCCGCAGCAACAAAGGATTGCCCTTAGCGAAGTCTTGCAGTCCTGATCGTGCTGCCAACGGCACCTCCGCGGTATCCAGAATCAGGTCGGTCGCCTCGGGCGCGAGCGGTTCCAATGCGAGCCTGCGGCCGATCCGCTCCGGCACCGAGTCGAAGGCATCACCGCGTCCTGCGGCGATCACGGCCGTCGGCGCCAAGCCGAGCGAGACCAGTACGTCGAGCCACTCGAACAGCCGCCGCGGATGCGTTTCGCCGCGCCCGCGCAGCACCTCGCAGGTATCGAGCACCACCACCACGCTCCGCCCCGAATTCGACACCGCGACGCCGAGCGTGGCGACCAGTTCGCTCGGGACCGAGTCGCGGCCGCGACCTTTTAGAGCTTCATTGTCGCTGCCCGAGCCGGCGCTCGCGGCCCTGAGGCGAAGCTCCCGCAGTGCGCCGGCCTGGTCCGGAAGTTGTGCCGCGATCTGACGTGCGGCCTCGAGCGTCAGGCCGACCTGGTCAAGCACATCGAGAGTCGGCCGATCGAAATCGAGCCGAACCATGATCGGTTGTCGGGTGGCGCGTTGATCGCGGATCGCCGACTCCAGCAAGGCCGACTTGCCGATGCCGGGCAGCCCGGTCACGAACAGGGCGAGCACCGGCGGCGCGCGGAGCGGCGCCGCAAGCCAGTCCTGCAGCAATTGGCGTTGCTCGTCGCGGCCATGGAAGCCGTGCGCGAGCAGCGTGTCACCGCGGCGGCGGTCGTCCGCGCGGTTGATCACGGCGCGCAGCTTCTCCAGCAGGCCGTAGGCCGGAGCGTCGGGTCCGGCCCATTCCAGCGCGCGGACGAGCCGCTCGAATGCGCCGCGGTCGCCGGAGCTGTCGTCGACTGCGGCCAGTCTGGTCTCCAGCGCCGCGACGGACAGGTCGCCGGTGCCGCGAAGTGCCGCTATCACGTCTTGCGCCGGCGCGTCGAGCGGCTGTTGCGCATTGCGCCAGGCGATCGCCTCGTCGAGACGATTCTCCTTGCGCAGATCGCCGATCACCCAGCGCCGGTCGGCGCCGCGCATTAGCCAGTGGGAATCGCTTTCCGCCAGGGCGGTGTCGCAATTGAGCGAGAGCTGCGAGGCGACATTGATCGCAGCGGCCTCCTTGGTTTCACTAATGTCGGATTGGACGCTCACCGTCAGCGCATCTTTCGGATCGAAAGGGCCCGACAGCGCCGCAAACCAGCGCGCATGCTCGACGGCGACGGCCCACGCGTCCGTGTCGCTCACGAATTCCCTCCCGCCAGGGATTTCAGATAGTCCAGATGCGGCGCGGCGCGGTCGCTGACGGTCTTCAGATCGGCGGTGGAGTATTGGCCATTGATCGAATTCAGTCCCTGAACGATCTGATTGGTGCGGTCGGCGATCACCGCCGGATCAGAGGATACGCCGAAGTCGCGACAAGCGCGTGTGAGCAACTGCTCGACATCGCCGCGATTGAAGACTCCGAAATATTCGACCACGAGGCCCGGTGCTCCCTCGGTTTCGGCGAGCCCGGCATTGGCGAATTCCTCGCCCGGCGTGGTGATGGTTTCGAACCCGGTTAGCACCAGCCGCAGCCGCGGTTGGTGCAGGACGGCAGCGATGAATGCCTCGAAGGAGAAACGATCGGCGTCGGTCAGACCGGCGGTCGGATTGTCGAACAGGAACCAGATCAGTTGCCGGTCCCGCTCGGCAATGGCGTTGGCCTGTGCGGCAAGGCTGCGCGCGCGGTCGTTGATCGAGGCTTCCAGCGTGGTGTCGCCGGCACGGGCGCCGGCGCCGGCTTCCACCGTTCCGACGTCGATCCCGACCAGGACCGTCCTGCGGCGGATATCGTCGAGCAGGTCGGCGAACTGCGTATCGAAATTGATGCGTACCGTGCGGTGGGTGCCGGGATTGCGCGCCAGCGTCAGGGTCAGCATCTCGAGCGAGAAGGCGAGGCCGCTGGTGCCCTGCGCGATGTCGCGCCGCTTGACCCGAACGCCGCGAATCCGACTGTCGGGCCGACTTGCCGCCGCGATCGCCTCGAAAAACAGGTCGCGGCCTACAACCAGTTGGCCGTGCGCGGTGCCGTCGAGCGACCACAACGCCGGCGGCGCGATGTCGTGCTCTATCAGCTCACGCAGCCTGTCGTCGATGAAGATGTTGGTTGGTACCAGCCGCCGGTCGGGCGGCCACTTGCCCTGATGCAGTCCGATCAACGTGAAATGCGTGTTGAAGCACGGCCCTCCCGACGAGCCCTGGTCCGCACCCACGTCGTGCTTCCAGCGGTAGGGGTTGCCGCGAAGCTTGTTGATATGCCCCCAGCCGAACCCAACATCTCTGCCTTCCGGAAAATGCAACAACAGAATCGAGGACCGCGACAAGGGAGGGGGACATTCCTTCGGAAGTCCGGCGAAACCGAGTCGCATCCCATCGGGCCGTTCCAGCTTGAGCAGGACGACATCATTGTGATCCCTGAACGCGGTGCCGTCGGATGGCAGCACTCCGTCGTATTCGTCCTCAGTGCACGGCGACTGATAGACTGGCTTCGGCAGCGCGCGGCGCTTGGTGCCATCGGACAGCAAGACCTCGGTCGCCTTGTATTGCGGGTTTGGGGCACTCGGCCGCCAATCGCTGATGACGTGCCAGGCGGTCAGCACCAGACTGGGGCTCACCAGACAACCGGACCCGCTGAAACCGTGATCGACCAGCACGCGGCAGCGGAAGGCGCTGCCACGCGGAACGAATTTCTGCAGTTCGTCGACCCTGACGTTCTGGTCGGTGAGGCCGGTATTCTCGGCCAGAACATCGACGCCGCGCGCCCTCAGCGCCTGCGCGAATGCCTGCAGCAGCCCAAGCCGCTCGATTTCGTCGGCAGCGACATCCGCGACATCGCGATTGAGGAAGCGCGCTGCGCCGGCGAACGCCGCCATGGTCAGGGGTTTGGAATCTCCGAACTGCGTCGCGAACAGCGCGTCGTCGGCAGCCTGGGGCGCGGCCTTGATTGCATTCGCAACGGTCGCTTTGTCGATCATTCGACTTTCGTCCCCCCAAACGTAGCGTGCCGACAGCAGCCTGTGGCCCATGCCCGACAGCGTTCGAGTGCGCCTGCGAACCCGCCTCCGGCGATCTCCCGCGTCTCTTTACGGCGTACCGTGGATTCTTCGACGCGGTTCAGGCCGACCAGAGTTTGCGGTCAGAACTCTGATTGATAGAAATTCATCGGAATGTAAATTTGCAGTAATCGTAACAAAAAAACGCACGTTCAATTAGGTGCGTCAGGATTATGCACGCGAAACGCGATCCTGCCAAGGGTAAGTTCGGCGAAACGCGCCGGTCCGCTAACGAACCAGTTTGAGGCGACCACTTGACCCACGCGCCCGCCGAACGGGACTGCGGTGTAGACGCCATCGGCGGTGAAGGCGCAACCATGCGGTCCAACGCCCGTTTTTTATTTTCGGCCCGATCGGTAACTGTCTCGATTGCGCTTCGGGAACGTAGCAGTGGATGCACGCGCAGCATGATTTGATTTTGTCTTCAAACAGGGCTGCCGGTGCGGTTCTGGCAGCAGTTGTCCAGCAGCCGCCGGCCTATGCGCGACGTTTCTCTCGGTTGAGCTGGCCGGTGCCCTAGAGTGCCCGCGACGCCGTCTCCGGCAATCTCCCGCCGTGGGTCGCCGACAGATCGAGATGCGAAACCTTCGGTCGGCTAAAAGCGGTGTCGACGAAATGCCAACACGACGATCTTGAACGATCTACTGTCGGGTCCGCGGGACCGCTTGCATGCCCCAAATAGGTGGTACACAGTGGTGGTCACAGAACTTCGCCGGTCGTTTCGGAAATGCCCTATTTAACGGGTTTTCTCGGGCAACGGCGGCCTCTGGCGGGGAATCCCCCCCTCTCCGCCACCTTTTCTGTAGCTTCGAAAAGGCCCTAATAACGCTTTCCTTCACACCCAGGTTTGCTGGTGTAGCCCCTAAGGGGCCCCCAAACCGGGTACGGCAGGCCATGAATTTCAATTGCCGCAGCAAGTCTTTGCCTCCGCCCCTTTGCGGAAGGTGTCAAATGCGCACGATGAATCCATAAGCCAACCAAGTCGCGCGGCTTGTCACACTAGAATTCTACGACTAAAGTCTGAAGCTCGGCAAAATGCCGACCGCTGCATCTTGGGAGGCTGATCGTGAGCATTCTCAGAGGAAAAGCGAAAGCTGTAATCGACGAAGAGTTGCGGAATCTATTGCCCGGGCAGCCACCGCCTCCCCAGGACGAAAAGGTGGCCGACTTCTCGTACACCAGCGATGTCCTTGCGGAAATGATCGTCACTGCGTGGACAGATGCAAGTTTCAAAGCAAAGCTGTTGGATCCCAATCACACCAAAGCGTTGCTTGAAGCACGGGGGTTCTATCTGGAGAACCCCGTCGTCATTACCGAAGATGACTACAATAATCACCACAGGATAAAAGACGACACGGAGGTCGTGTTCGTTCTGCCGGACGAGCGGCGCGTGCAAGCGGGTCGAGCAGGCCAGAATCTTCTCGAGACTGCTCGTTTGCTCATGGCCTGTGTGCCGAACGGCATCTAGTTCTGTTGCGATCGGGCCGGAGGTGCGGCAGCGGCACTCTAACATGTCGCTCCGCATTCAAAGCTCCACCGTCGGCGTATGATCGCACAATTGGTGTGGGAGGTCGCACATGGCAGCGCTTGTCACGGAGTGGGTTAAAGTTACGGAGGACATCGCGATTGTCGCTCGCGAGTCGCGAGATGTCTGGTTTCATACCCCGATCCACACCAAAGAAAACGTAGATCCATTCGCGATAGCCATGACAGGGACGGGCTCAACAGGGAGCACGATCGGGCTGCTGGACGGCGCATTGAATCTCGGGTTCTCCAGCATTGAAAAACGCGGCGGGCAGCCGTGCCCGACACTGGTCGCTTATATCGTTGCGTTGGCGGGCGCCTATCATACCTCGGTGCACACGCCGCGAAATCTTCAGCGCGCGGCCAGCAGCTTCCGCGGCTCGGGAAGACCCGAGGTCGCGGATTACCTGGAAGAGCGCGCGCGAGAGGAGACCGGCCATGACCGGCTCGCGCTCAAGGACCTGCGTGCGCTGGGCGTGCCCGGCGAGCGTCTTGTCGCAAACTTCATCCCGGAGGGCATCAGACCGCTTTGCGAACGGTTCGACGCCCTCTGCGTCGAAGAATACCCCATCGGCTGTATTGGATATTCGTATTGCCTGGAGCGCATCGCAGCGCTCAAGCAGAAGGCCGACATCGACAAGGTCCAGGCGCTTTGTCCGGATGGCGTCGATGCGACCCGCTTCCTCAGGAGTCACAGCAGCCTAGGAAGTGAGGCCGACCACGTTGAAGAGACGATTGCATTCGTCGCCTCGTTGCCTGCGGCTGATCGTATCAGAATTGTTCAGGAAACGTATCAGTCGGCATTGATCATGGCGAAGGGATACAACCACGAGCTTCTTAAATCCGATGCGGAGCTGCTCGGTGAGCTGCAGCAAGCGCTTGGAGGGGCGTTGCCGCTTCGGTTCGGTTCAAATGTCGCAACACGAATTGCGCGGCGATGCGATGGCATGGGAATAGCGGGATGATCATTGTCGAAGCCGCGGGCTTCGCGAAGCGCTCTGACAAGCGCGGACCCAGGGAGCCGCCAGCAAGATTGGACGTTGCTCTTCAACGGTTTTGATACCTGGAAAAATGGCGGCCGCATGCGGTGCCGTTTGTAGACGAAGGTTCACTGTGTAGGCCTGAAGAGGCGGTCGCGCACTGGATGTGGAGCGAGCTCATCCCAGTGAACTACGGCAACAGACGAGGGCCTCCCATGAGGAGAACGACCCCTGACTTGGCCGAGTGGCTAGGTAGCCACGATCTGAGCCAGTACGCCCAGACTTTCTCAGACAACAACATCGATTTTTCCGTCCTTCCGGATCTGACGGAGAACGATCTCAAGAACATTGGAATTTCTTCTTTAGGTCACCGTAAGAAATTGCTTAAGGCCATACGAGATCTTGTCCGCAAGCCCATCGGCACGACGAACGTGGTTTCAGCGGCCTCCGGAGGTGGTCCCTCTCTCACTCAACCTCGGGAAACTGAATTCCGTCAGGTAACAGTGGTGTTCAGCGATCTCGTGGGATCAACACAGCTCTCGGAGAATTTGGACCCGGAAGATCTGCAGGAGCTCATCGGCGCCTATCGCAGGGAGTGCAGCGAAGCGATCAAGCGCTATGGAGGCGAGGTCGCACAATATTTCGGCGATGGCGTGATGGCGATTTGGGGTTATCCCAATGCACGGGAGAATGACGCCGGTAGCGCTATTCACGCCGCCCTCGAGATCGTCTCGGCAGTCCCCAGAATTTCGGGGGCGGTGAACCTGAGTTGTCGGGTGGGCATTTGCTCGGGCCCGGCAGTCGTCGGTGAAATTGGCGATGGCGGGGGGGTGGACGCCGTGGGTGAGGCGCTGAATATCGCCGCACGTCTCCAGACCCTCGCCACGCCAAACACGGTACTTATCTCGGAGTCGACGCGGCGTCTTGTATCTGCGGCATTCTATTTCCAAGACCTCGGGTTTCGGGAACTCAAGGGTGTAACCGAACCTCTTCAGGTATACTGCGTGCTCTCGGCCAAAACGACCGCCAGTCGCTTTGAGGCGGCACATACGGATGCTCTTACACCGCTCATCGGCCGGTCTGGGGAACTGGGTTTACTGTTGGATCGGTGGCAGAAGGCCAAAGAGGGCGATGGGCAGATCGTTTTTCTATCGGGGATTCCCGGAGTAGGAAAATCAAGGCTGCTTCACGAGATAAAATCGCATATTCAAGCAGAGCCACATACGCTGCTTTACCATCAGGGATCGCCCTACCACGCACAAAGCGCGTTCGCTCCGGTAATTGTGCAGATCGAACAGGCGGCCAAGCTCACAAAACACGATGCTGACGCTGAACGGCTTTCCAAGCTTGAGGGTTACCTTCCACACTTACCCGATCGCTCCATAGAGCCGGTTCTCTTGATTGCCAGACTGCTGTCAATCCCCACAGGAAACTGTCTCGAACTATCCGGACTTTCGCCGCAGCAAATAAAGAACAAGACGATCAGCGTGCTTATCGACGCAATCACTGCGTTTTCCGTTCAGCATCCCACGCTCTGCATCTTCGAGGACGCCCACTGGCTGGACCCGTCGACCCTCGAGCTTCTTGAGTTGATCAGCACCCGGATTGATCGCGCCCGTGTCCTGCTCGTGGTGTCGTGCCGGCCCGAGTTCCGCCCGGCGTGGATCAACTATGCAAACACCACCACGCTGTCGCTCAATCGATTGTCACAGACTGAAGGGACGGCGTTGATCCAGAACCTGCTCAAGGGCGAGAACTTGCCTCAATCGTTGCTTGATAAGATTCTCCAGAAGGCCGACGGGGTCCCGCTATTCATAGAGGAATTGACCAGCAGCCTGCTGAATACCACCTCGCGAGGCGGGGGGGAGCGAAGAGGGCACCTGACTTCGCCGAGGGTGCCGGACACGCTGAGCGACGCTCTAATGGAGCGACTCGATCGCGTTGCGCCGAGCCGTCATCTCGCGCAGGTAGCGGCAGTGATCGGGCGCGAGTTCTCCTTCGACCTTCTGTCGATCGCGTCGCAGGTTGACGAAGGCGATATCCTGTCAGCCCTTTCGCTGCTCGAACGGGCGGATATTGTTAGCCGGGTCGAGATCTGGCCCGGTGTCCGGTTTGCCTTCAAGCACGCTTTATTGCGCGACGCGATCTATGACTCCATGCTCAAGAGCAAAAGGCAGCACATCCATGCGGATATCGCGGCAGCACTGGAGCAGCATCTTTCAGATCTCGCCGAAAGCCAACCCGAGGTTCTGGCTCATCATTACCAGGAAGCAGCCAACCACGAGCAGGCTATTCATTACTGGTTCAAGTCAGGGCAGCGCGCGCTCGCGCAGTCGGCCAATGTCGAGGCGATTGCCAATTTCCGCAAAGCCCTTCAGCTTCTGACCGCCCAGCCGGAAACGCCGGAGCGGGTCAAGCAGACGATCGACATTCAGTTGGCGATGGGAATACCGCTTATCGCGGTCAAGGGGTATGCTTCTGCAGAAACCCGCGAAGCCTTTTCTCAGGCGCGCACCTTATGTCTGCGAACGGGAAACATCTCCAGTTATTTCCAGGCCCTCTTTGGACTGTGGGGGCACTCGTGGATGTGTGGAAAGAATGACGAAGCGCTTCACATGGCCGATGAGTTCCTGGCACGCGCAAAGGAGTTGTCCGATCCCGTGCCGCTCATGGTTGCTCATCGAGCGTTGGGCAGCACACTATTGACGATTGGGGACTTTCAATCATCAGCAAACCACTTCCAGGAAACGATCAAGCTTTCGTCTGGCGCAGAAAAGCAGCCGCTATACAATCTTTATATGGTGGAACCCCAGGCGGCTTCATTGCTACTCCAATCGTGGGACCTGTGGTTCCTGGGCTATCCAGATCAATCGCTTTCGCGCGTTTCGGAAGCGCTTGCCCTGGCTCATGATCTTGGTCATCCATACACTGTAGCATTTGCGCATTACATGACGTCTGTGGTGCACCTGCTGCGGGGGGATGCCCGGCGCGCGTTCGAAAGCGCCGAGAAATGTTACGAAATCTCAAAAGAGCAGCGTTTCTCCCTGTATGTGATTTTGTCGAGAATTTCGCGGGGTCGGGCGCTCGGCGAGCTCGGTCGCCTTGCAGAAGGCCGCGCCGAAGTTGCATCAGGAATTGATGAAGCGCGACGAAATGGCATCGGCTTCATGCTTCCAATGATGGACAGCTGGCTGGCAGACATGCATGCGAAGGCCGGCGAGAATGACCGCGCGCTATCCATCGTCGAGGAGGTTCTCGACAACATTGGTGAAGTGACAGGCAGGTCCTGGGAAGCGGAGTTGCATCGGCAAAGAGCGCAGTTTCTGCTGGCAATCAACCCTTTGAAAGTTATGGAAGCGGAGTCCTATCTCGGAAAGTCTGTTGAAGTGGCGCGTGGGCAATGCGCCAAGTCCCTGGAATTGCGCGCCGTAACATTTCTCGCAGAACTCTGGCAGGCGCATGGGAGGGCGGATGATGCGCGCGCGTTGCTGGGGCCCATCTGTTCCTGGTTCGACGAAGGGGCTGAAACAGCTGATCTCAGGCACGCGCGACACGCTCAGGATGCCAGCCGCTGATTCTGTCCCTGGCTGCGTTGGCTTCGACTGCGCCTGTTTGCGGAACCTGGATGCAGAACGCGAAATCTGCTTCTTGTGGCAGTGCGGAATGCGAACGCGCTCTCCTGCCCGGTGCTCCGTGCGATCTCCTCCATGTGGTGATCGCTCATGTCATCGGCGTCGGCGATGACGCTTCCAAGACGTTTCAGCGCGATGGGTGCCAGGTGATCGATCCCGCGAGCATCACGCCTGAAACGCCGATGAGTTCGTGACGAAGGGCCGTTTGTCGTCAGGTTGCCGCGCGGCGAAGCGATGAAGGTGATCGCGATCTCAAGCAAGGGCTAGTCCGCTTCCGTCTGCGGCCTTGCGCGGCGGGGAGAAGGTCTGCCGCCGCCTGGCCTCGCCTGGGCAGGTGTATTGTTGCGGTTTTCAGCCACGATCATGCGCCAGCGGGCGAGACGCTCTGCTTCAAGCCTGCCGTCAGCCACCGCGGCACGGACGGCGCAGCCCGGTTCGTGGGCGTGGGTGCAATCGCGAAACTTGCAGAGCGGCGCCAACTCGGTGATCTCGGCGAACAATTCGTCGATTCCGGACGCGGCATCGCTGACATGGAGCGTGCGCATGCCTGGCGTGTCGATCACCCAGCCGCCGCTCGAGATCGCATGAAGCGAGCGCGATGTCGTGGTGTGGCGCCCCTGGGCATCATGCTCCCGAATGCTTCCTGTTTGCTGCGGCAGCTCCTGCGCCGCGCCCGCCAGCGCGTTGACCATGGTCGATTTCCCGACGCCCGAGGAGCCGACCACCGCTGCCGTCTGTCCTGCACCGCACCAGGGACGCAGGTCGTGGGCGACATTCCCCGTACTGGGATTTGAGATCACAACGGCCAGGTCGCGCTGGAGTGCGGTCGCCTGGTCGATGTACGGCTGAGCATCCTCGGCGAGGTCAGCCTTGGTCAGCACGATCACCGGCGTGATCGCGGCTTCATTGGCGAGCGCCAGATAGCGTTCCAGCCGGGCGACATTGAACTCGGCATTGCAGGAGGTGACGATGAACAGCGTGTCGACGTTTGCGGCGGCAAGCTGCGGGCCTCGACTACCTTCCGTGCGCCGCTCCAGAACCGTTCGGCGGGCGAGACGTCGTCGCATCAGCAAGGTTTGCGGTTCAACAAGAACCCAGTCGCCGACGGCAAAGTCGCCGGTATTGGTATTCGCCGGAAGGACCAGCTTGATCGGTCCGGCCTGGGACATGGCGGTCATGCGGGTGCGATGGACGGTGGCGATCCGCATCGGAAGCAAGCTCGCCTCATCAGGCAAGAGCTGGTCGGCAAAGAAAGCGGACCATCCCAGAGAAGAAAGTGACGGTCCCGGCAGACCTTCGGATCGGTCGCTCACCATTTCGTCCGGCAGCAATCTATGCCACTCATAACTCACCTCTACGTGGGGCATGCCGACAAACACCGAACTGATCTGCTGCCGAATCGACGACGCGGCTGAGCATAGCCGCTATTGGCCCGAGGAACGGGCAATATGAATGCTCTGCGGTGCTCGGTTCATCCTGCTGCGCAGGACCTCGTGCGACGACCGCCAACCCGTCTTCAGGCAGAGGCCGAGGAGGGCGGCCGCTTCGCTCCAGCGAGCCCTCATCCGGACTTCTCGTCCCTTCCTTGTCGGTGATCGCCGAACGGGACCCCATTTTTACCCCCAAGGCCGAGCAGCGCCAGAAGTTCGCCGAACTGATGGCCGCGGTCGGAAGGGCCGAACGATGACCTGCGGGGACACAAGCGGCTTGGCTGACCAAGATTTCACGGATAAACTGTTCGGATCGACTCCAGCGACCGAAGGCAACTGACTCGAAAATGCTCGTCAGGCTCACCAGGAACCGGCGGATGAAGGCAGGGTGGCTTGTCGCCCTCGTCTATCTGCTGTGCGTCATGGCGCCGGCGCTTTCCTATGCCTTGCCGGGCGACCATGCCGTTCCCTGCATGAGCATGGGAGGCTTGATGTCGGGCGCGATGCCGATGCACGACGAAGCCGCTCAGCAGATGCATGCCCATCCCGGCGGACAGATGCACGACCATTCGCCGGCGCATGCGATGGCGATGTCCGACGACGAACCGTCAGCCATGCCGTCATCCGTGGATAGCGACGAAGCTCCTGCGCACAAGGGCGCGCACTCCACCAGCGGCCAATGCTGCGCGCAGATGTGTGTCTCCGCGATGCCTGCGTCGCTGGTCGATATCGCGATGCCTCCGGTGCCGACCGTGGTCCGCATCGTGACGGCCTACCGCGCTGTGGCGGACAACGCCCCCGCCGTGCACTACCGCCCTCCCATCGCCTGATCTGATCGTTTCGACGCGGTGCGACGCCCGATCGGGCGGGCGCGCCTGTGGTCCATCGACATTTCAGGAAGACAACATGCTTGCGCAGTTTGGGGCGAAGATCGCCGCCGTTGGTTCGGTGGCCGCGAGACTATGCGATTCACGACCAGTGGTGTTTGCCGCTTTATCCGCGGGAGCCCTGACGCTGGGGGGCTGCCTGGCGACGACAGCACCGCTGGCCGGTGCCGATCCGGCCGACCCCTCGGCGAGGGTGGCGGGCACCGCCTACCGCTCGACCGTCGCTCCCTACATCAGCCTCCGCCCCGTCGCTCCGTCGTCGTGGAGGGAGCAGAACGACCGTGCCGCTCCCGCCGCCAAGACAGACCGGTAGGAGCGGACATGTTCAACGCGCGTCACATCTCCCATCCTCGTTCGGTCCGCCGCGGCGCCCGGCTGGCAGCGGTCCTGCTCTCGTCGCTCTTGCTGTCCGGATGCGCCAGCTTCTCGCCCGATGCAGGCATGGGCGTCGTCGCCGGCGTCGCCAGCGAGACCATCAACAAGGACGTCATTTCGATCAGAACCCAGGACGACGCGCTGCGCGCAGACGCCGCCGTCAAGGACCTGCTGCGCCGGACGCTCACCGTGGACACCGCGGTGCAGGTGGCGCTGCTGAGCAATCGCGGTCTGCAGGCGGCCTACAACGAACTGGCGCTGGCTGAGACGGATCTCGTCGGAGACAGTCTGCCGCCCAACCCGACCTTCTCGATCTCGCGGATCTCCGGCAACGGCGCGCTGGAGATCGAGCGGCAGGCGGTCGGCGATATCCTGGCGCTCGCGACGCTGCCGTTCCGCTCGGAGATCGCCCGCCAGCGCTTCCAGAAGGCGCAGTTGCGCGCCGCCGAAGAGACGCTGCGCCTGGCCGCCGACGTCCGCCGCGCCTACTACAGGGCGGTGGCCGCCAACGAACTCGTCGGCCTTCTCGCCGATGCCAGGTCGACGGCGGAATCCACCGCCCAGCTCGCCCAGAAGCTCGGCGAGACAGGATCGCTCAACAAGCTGGACCAGGCCCGCGAGCAGGTGTTCTACGCGGAAACCACGGCGGACCTGGCGACGCTGCGTCAGGAGGCGACGAGTTCGCGCGAGCGGTTGATCCGCCTGCTCGGCCTGTGGGACGGCGACACCGGCATCAAGCTGCCGCAGCGGCTGCCCGCTCTGCCGCGCCGGCCGCTGGCGCTGCCGGGCATCGAGGTCGATGCCGTCACCCACCGCATCGACCTGCAGATCGCCCGGATCGAATTGGGCGCGCTCGCCCGGTCGCTCGATCTGACGCAGGCCAGCCGGTTCGTGACCATGCTCGACGTCGCCGGCATCGACCGCAAGACCCGCGATCCGGAGGGGGCGCCGTTCCGCGAACGGGGCTTCGACATCCAGTTCCAGATTCCGATCTACGACGGCGGCGAGGTTCGCGTCCGCCAGGCCGCCGAGACCTACAATCAGTCGTTCAACCTGCTGACCGAGAAGGCGGTGAACGTCCGCTCCGAGGCGCGCGACGCGTTCCGGGTTTACCGCTCGACCTACGACATCGCCAACCATTACCAGCGCGAAGTGCTGCCGTTGCGCAAGATCATCTCCGACGAGATGCAGCTTCGCTTCAGCAGCATGCAGGTCGACGTGTTCGCGTTGCTGACGGAGGCGCGGCAGCGCATCGCGGCGCTGCGCGCGGCAATCGAGGCCAGGCGCAACTTCTGGCTGGCGCAGTCCGAGCTGCAGACCGCGGTCAATGGCGGCGGTCGCGGCGAATCGCAACCCGAAACCGGATTGACCGCGACTGCGCAGGCATCCGGCCGCGGAGGACATTGAAATGGAGAATCCCATGTTGTCGCGACGAAATTTCCTCGGCACCGCCACGGCGCTCGCCGGTGCCGCCGCTGTGACCGGCCGTGCCCAGGCGGCGGCCATTCCCGAGGCACCGACGATGGAGAAGACGACAATGCAGCCGCCGCTGCATCCGGCCAGCGGGCCCGACTACAATCCGGTCGTCACGCTCAACGGCTGGACGCTGCCGTGGCGCATGAACGGCGACTGGAAGGAATTCCATCTGGTCGCCGAGCCGGTCGAACGCGAATTCGCCCCTGGCATGACGGCGCATCTGTGGGGCTACAACGGCCAGTCCCCGGGTCCGACGATCGAAACGGTCGAAGGCGACAAGGTCCGCATCTTCGTCACCAACAAGCTGCCCGAACATACCACGGTGCACTGGCACGGCGTCATCCTGCCGAGCGGCATGGACGGCGTCGGCGGCCTCAGCCAGCCGCACATCCCGCCCGGCAAGACCTTCGTCTACGAATTCGAGATGAAGCACAGCGGCTCGTTCATGTACCATCCGCATTCGGACGAGATGATCCAGATGGCCATGGGCATGATGGGGATGATCGTCGTGCATCCGCGCGACAGGTCATTCCGCCCCGTCGACCGCGACTTCGTCTTCATCATGAGCAGCTATCTCATCGATCCCGGCACCTATCTGCCGAAGGTCAACGAGATGACCGACTTCAACATGTGGGCGTGGAACAGCCGGGTCTTCCCGGGCATCGATCCGCTGGCCGTGCGGCTCGGCGACCGGGTCCGCATCCGGGTCGGCAACCTGACCATGACCAACCATCCGATCCATCTGCATGGCCACAGCTTCGCGGTCAGTTGCACCGACGGCGGCTGGGTGCCGGAGAGCGCGCAGTGGCCCGAGGTGACGACGGACATTCCTGTCGGCTCGATCCGCGCCTTCGACTTCACCGCCGACAACCCTGGCGACTGGGCATTCCACTGCCACAAGTCGCATCACACCATGAACGCCATGGGACACGACGTCCGCAATCTCATCGGCGTCAACAAGAAGGATCTGGCGAAGGTGCTGGGCAAGCTCGCTCCCGACGCGATGGTGATGGGAACCACCGGCGGCGCCATGGGCGATATGGAGATGCCGATGCCCGACAACACGCTGCCGATGATGACGGGCTCCGGGCAATTCGGGCCGATCGAGATGGGCGGCATGTTCACCGTCATGAAGATCCGCGAGGGCCTCGCGCGCGACGACTACAGCGACCCCGGTCCGTACAAGCATCCGCCCGGCAGCGTCGCATACGAGGTCGAAGCGCCGTCCGGCGAAGCACCGCGGCCGGCGGGGCTCAAGGGCAGGACCACGAAAACCAGGGGATCGAAGCCCGCAGAGATGAAGGGCATGAAGCACATGTAGCGCGACGACACCGGTTCAGCAGCGAAAACCCATCGAAGAGAGAAATCATATGAACGTCAATCGAAACCGCAAGCTTGCATGGATGGTCGTGCCGGCCCTCCTGCTGGCCGGGGCCACGCCGGCCTTCGCTCACGAAAAGCATGGCGGCTACTCAGCCGGTGAGCCCGGCAATCCAGGGAAGCCGGCAAGGGAAATCGTCGTCGTCCTCAACGAAATGGACTATTCGCCCGCGGTCATCCAGGTGAAGCGCGGCGAGCAGATCCGCTTCGTGCTGCGTAATGTCGGCACGGAAGCCCATGAGTTCCTGCTGGCGACAACCGCGGAAAATCTCAAGCACGGGGAAGCGATGAAGAAAAACCCGGACATGGAGCACGACGAGCCGAACGGCCTGCGGCTGGCGCCGAAGAAATCCGGAGAGATCCTCTGGAAGTTCTCAAAGGCCGGCACCTTCGAATATTCATGCCTGATCCCGACACACCGGGAGTTCGGGATGATCGGCAAGGTCATCGTCAAGTAATCCAACCCCACCCAGCCCGTAAGGAAAGAAGATGATCAACTTCAAACGCACAGCAACCGTTCTCGCTTTCTCGCTCCTGGCTTCGTTCGCCGCATCCGCACAGGATGCGATGGTCAAGGGCGAAGTGAAAAAGATCGACCTGGCGGCCGGCAAGATCACGCTGAAGCATGGCCCGATCAAGAGCCTCGACATGGACGACGAGACCATGACCATGGTGTTTCGCGTGCAGGATCCCGCCATGTTGAAGCAGGTAAAAGTCGGCGACAGGGTGCAGTTCGAAGCCGGACGGACCGCGGCGGGGATCACCGTCACGAAACTACAGAAGGCCAGGTAAGAGTTTCGCCGGCGGCGATGCGGATCGCCGCCGGCGTTTCTGTCCGGGGAGCTTCGAATGCCTCTCGCCGAGACGCCGCGAGTGGTGCGCGCGCCGGCGACTGCTTCACTGGCCTGCTACAGCGGGGTCACGCGCAATCGCAGGGCGTTTCCGACGACACTGACCGACGAGAGCGCCATGGCCGCCGCGGCAATGATCGGCGAGAGCAGGATCCCGAAGCTCGGATAGAGGATACCCGCTGCGATGGGGATACCGGCGGCGTTGTAGACGAACGCGAAGAACAGGTTTTGCCGGATGTTGCTCATGGTCGCCTGCGAAAGCCGACGAGCGCGAACGATGCCGCCCAGATCGCCGCCGAGGAGGGTAATGCCGGCGCTCTCCATCGCGACATCCGTTCCCGTGCCCATGGCGATACCGACCTCTGCGGCGGCCAGCGCCGGGGCGTCGTTGACGCCGTCACCGGCCATGGCGACGATCCGCCCGGCCTTCTGCAGTTTTGCAACGACGGCGCTCTTTTGATCGGGAAGGACCTCGGCCTCGACATCGTTGATCCCGAGTTGCCTTGCGATTGCATTCGCCGTTGTCCGGTTGTCGCCGGTCAGCATGATGACCTTGATGCCTTCCGCCGCCAGCGCCTTCAGCGCATCGGGCGTCGATGCCTTGACGGGATCGGCGATGGCAAACAGCCCGGCCAGCTTGCCGTCGACCGCGATGTTGATGACGGTCGCACCATCGCCGCGCAGGCGTTCGCCTTGCTCGTTCAGCGATTGGGTTTCGATGCCGAGCGAGGTCAGGAAGTTCGAGTTGCCGAGCAGAACGGTCTTGCCGCCGACCTTGCCGCTCGCACCTTTACCTGTCGGTGAATCGAACTCTTCGACCTTGCCCAGATCCAGATTGCGTTCTTTCGCGCTTCGCACAATCGCATCGGCGAGCGGATGCTCGCTGGCGCGTTCCACGCTGGCCGCCAGCCGGAGGATATCGGCCTCCGCAAAACCTGCGGCGGCAACGATGGCGATAACCTTCGGCTTGCCCTCGGTCAGCGTTCCCGTCTTGTCGACCACCAGCGTGTCGATCTTCTCCATGCGCTCCAGGGCTTCGGCGTTCTTGATCAGCACGCCGGCCTGCGCACCGCGCCCGACGCCGACCATGATCGACATCGGCGTGGCGAGGCCGAGCGCGCAGGGGCAGGCGATGATCAGCACGCTGACGGCGGCCACCAACCCGAAGGCCATCCGGGGTTCCGGCCCGAACCAGGCCCAGGCGCCAAAGGCGATCAGCGCCGCAACGATTACGACGGGTACGAACCAGCCGGAAACCTGATCAGCCAATCGTTGGATCGGCGCGCGCGAGCGCTGCGCCTCGGCCACCATCTTGACGATCTGGGACAGCAGCGTGTCGCGACCGACCTTGTCGGCGCGCATCACGAAGCCGCCGGACTGGTTGAGCGTGCCCGCGATCACCTTGCCGCCAGCTTCCTTCGTGACAGGCATGGATTCGCCGGTTACCAGAGATTCGTCCAGCGAGGAGCGGCCCTCGAGAATGACGCCGTCCACGGGCACCTTCTCGCCCGGCCGAACGCGCAGTCGGTCGCCGACGGCCAGGCTGTCGATCTGGACTTCGTGGTCGGTCCCATCGTCCCCGATGCGACGGGCGGTCTTGGGGGCAAGCTCGAGAAGTGCCTTGATCGCGCCTGAGGTCGCCTCGCGGGCGCGCAGCTCCAGGACCTGACCGAGCAGGACGAGGACGGTAATCACCGCAGCGGCTTCGAAATAGACCGCAACGGCGCCGCCATGACCGCGGAAAGTTGCCGGAAACATCTCGGGGGCGACGGTCCCCACGACGCTGTAGACGTAGGCAACGCCGGTGCCCATCGCGACCAGGGTGAACATGTTGAGGTTGCGGGTCAGCAGCGATTGCCAGCCGCGCACGAAGAACGGCCAGCCGGCCCAGAGCACGACAGGCGTGGCGAACACCAACTGAATCCAGTTCGACAGCGTCGGGTCGACCCAGCCGTGACCGCCGACGAGGTGGCCGCCCATTTCCAGGACGACGGCAGGCAGAGCGAGCACCAGGCCGATCCAGAAGCGCCGCGTCATATCAGCGAGTTCGGGATTGGGCGGCGTATCGAGACTCGCCACCTCCGGCTCAAGCGCCATGCCGCAGATCGGGCAGCTTCCAGGTCCGACCTGGCGGATCTGCGGGTGCATCGGGCAGGTATAGATCGCCCCCTCCGGCACGTCGGCTTTCGGCGTGCTCTTGTCGAGATATTGCTGCGGGCTGGCGGCGAATTTGGTCCGGCACCCTGCCGAGCAGAAATGATAGGTCTCGCCGCGATAGTCGAATCGATGCTTGCTGGCTGCCGGGTCGACGGTCATTCCGCACACCGGATCGCGCACGGTGGTCCTGCCGTCGGAATGATGGGCGCCATGATCATCACCGGAATGATCGTGCCCTCCGCCGCAGCACCCGGCCTTGGTCGCCGCAACGGCTGGCGCCGGCGCAGTCGTCGACAGCGCGGCCGTCGTCCCCGACGAGCAGCCGCAGCCAGAACTCCCTGAAGCGGCAACAGAATCTGCATTCTCCGCGTCGGTCATCACATTCTCCGTCATCCGCTTGCAACCCATACCTGGTAGGGGTATATAGACGCCATGCGAAACGACATCAAGACATCCTGTCAAAAACGCCTCAGCCGTATTGAGGGGCAGGTCCGCGGCCTGTCAAAGATGGTCGAGGAGGATCGCTACTGCATCGATGTCGTCACCCAGATCTCTGCGGTCCGCGCAGCACTCCGGCGCGTCGAAGAAGAAATTCTGAAAGATCACGTGTCGCATTGCGTCGAACACGCGATTGCGAGTGGCGACAAGGCTGATCAGCGGGCAAAAATCTCGGAACTCATGGCGGTCATCGGGCGGGCCGACCGTTAAACTCTACCCTAAACCGCAGCGGCGGCTTTGATGCCGATCAATGCGGTCTCGATCGAACGCGGCTTGTGTGTGGCATAGTGGCGTTATTTCTAGTCGCTGCGAGATTGTGAGAATTCAGGTTCGTGAACTGCGGTTTTGCCATACGCTGGCTGCTGGCGATCTTTATGATCGTCGGGCTTGCGCTTGCTCCAGTTTCCCGCCCCGTCATGGCGGAAGCATCTTCCCACGTTGCGATGCTGGCGACGGCCGACGAAATGACGGCGACGACCGACGAGATGGCAAACGACATGCCGTGTTGTCCGTCGCAGGTTCCGGCGCCGGCGGGGTGCGACAAGTGCGTGTTGATGGCGGCCTGCATGTCCAAATGCTTCACCGGCATGGCGACCGAAGTCCTCCATCCGTCTCGAATCGCTTCGGAAAGTGTAGCTCCGCGGCAAAATGATTCTCGGCGCGACGGCGTCGGCCGTTCGCCTCCGGAACATCCACCTCGAACTCTGGTCTGAGCGGCGCCAGCCGCCGTTCGATACCACGCGACCCTGTCGCGTGGTCGATGCATGCCGTCTTCCGGCACGACCATGACAATCGAGGATTTCAAAATGAACAAGCTCCATATCGCGCGCGCCCTCCGGGCTGCGCTGATCGGCATCGCTGTGGCTGGTGCGGCTGGAATCGCCAGCGCCGATATCAAGAACTATGAATTCAAGCTCGTTGAGCCGACGATCGCCGCCGGAAAGGACAGGATCATTACGGTCCGGCTTGTCGACACGACGACCGGCAAATCGGTGCCTGATGCGGTGATTTTCGCAAGCCGTCTGGACATGGCTCCGGAAGGGATGCCGGAGATGGCCACCAAGATCGTGCGCGAACCCGGTGGCGAGCCAGGAAGCTACCGCTTCAAGGCGACCTTCGGCATGGAAGGGCAGTGGCTGCTTTCGCTCGGCGCCAAGGTCCAGGGCGAGACCGGCTCGGTCGAATCCAAACTCGTCATCAAGGCACAAAAATGAAGCACGCCATCCTGAAGGGCGCCGGCGTCGCCGCTGCGATAGCGGCGGTTACTGGTGCATTCGTCGGTGTCCGTCATCTGCCTTCGCCGGCCGGATCCGGAACGCTCATTTCGACCGCGGTCGCTCAGACCGCCGACGAACCGGTCTACTACCAGGATCCGGATGGGAAGCCGATCTATTCCCTGACACCGAGGAAAGCGCCGGATGGGCGGGATTTCCGGGGTATTCCGGCAAGTGCGGATCTGAGTTTCGACGATGAGCCTGCTGCGACACCTGCCGCGGCCGGTGCGGCAGAGCGGAAGATCAAATTCTACCGCAATCCCATGGGCCTGGCCGACACCTCGCCGATCCCGAAGAAAGATTCGATGGGGATGGACTACATCCCTGTCTACGAAGGCGACGATACCGACGATGGATCGGTCAAGCTTTCACCGGGAAAGATCCAGAAGACGGGCGTCAAGTCCGAGCCGGCCGAGCTTCGAATCATCCGGACGGCAATTCGGGCGCCCGGCACCATCCAACTCGACGAGCGCCGCATCTCGGTCATTTCGATGAGGACGGAAAGCTGGGTGCAGAAGGTCGCCGATGTCACGACCGGCTCCCGGGTCAACAAGGGCCAGCCGTTGATGGAAATCTTCAGTCCGTCAATCTCGTCGGCCGCCGCTGAGTATACCGCCACCATCAATTCGAAGATCACGGGCGGCGCAGGATCGTATGGACGCGGCTCACGGCAGCGGCTGATGAATCTCGATGTCCCGGAAGCGGCCATCGTCGCCATGGAAAAGCAAGGATCGGTGCCCATCGCCATCCAGTGGTCCGCGCCGCGTGACGGCATCGTGCTCGAACGCAACGCTGTCGAGGGGATGAGGGCTCAACCGGGGGACGTGCTGTTCCGTGTCGCCGATACCTCGGTCGTGTGGGCGATGGTCGATGTCGCCGAGCGAGAACTCGGCTCCATTGCCGTCGGACAGCCGGTGAAAATCAGGGCACGCGGACTGCTCGGGCGGGAGTTCGCAGGGAACATCGGCGTCGTCTATCCGCAGGTCAACCGCGAGACCCGGACGGCCCGCCTACGCATCGAATTGGCGAACTCCGATCTCGCTCTGCTTCCGGACATGTATGTCGATGCTGAAATCGCCACTGGAGCTCCGACGCCCGTCCTAGCCGTTCCGGAGAGCGCGGTGCTGGATACAGGGACCCGGCAGGCCGTCTTCGTCGACAAGGGGCACGGCCGCTTCGAGCCGCGGGACGTGAAGCTCGGGCGTCGGGGCGGAGGCTACGTTGAGGTCAGAGAGGGGGTCGGCGAGAGCGATTTGGTGGTCGTTGCGGCGAACTTCCTGATCGACGCCGAGAGCAATCTCAAAGCCGCCCTCAAGGGCTTCTCCGATGCCGGAGCACAAAAATGATCGCTCGCCTGATCGCCTGGTCGGCGCGAAACCTGTTGCTGGTGTTCTTTGGTGCCACTTTTGCTGCCGCTGCTGGCATATATGCCCTGGCACATCTGCCGCTCGACGCCATTCCGGATCTCTCCGACACCCAGGTCATCGTCTATACGGAATACCCCGGACAGGCACCTCAGGTCGTCGAGGATCAGGTCACCTATCCGCTGACGACTGCCATGTTGACAGTTCCGCGCTCCAAGGTCGTGCGCGGCTTCTCGTTCTTCGGTGTATCGTTCGTCTACGTCATCTTCGAGGACGGCACCGACATCTACTGGGCCCGGTCGCGGGTGCTGGAATTCCTCAACAGCGCGACGTCGCGATTGCCCGCGGGCGTGACGCCGACGATCGGGCCCGACGCGACCGGCGTAGGCTGGGTCTACCAGTATGCCGTGGTGTCCAGGGAACTAAACCTGGCTGAGACCCGCACCATTCAGGACTGGAACCTGAAATTTGCGCTCGCCAAGGCGGAGGGGGTGGCGGAGGTCGCCAGCGTCGGCGGCTTCGTCAAGCAGTACAACGTGATCCTGGATCCGCAGCGGATGCGGGACCTCGGCATCACCATGCAGAAGATGCGCGAATCGATCCGCGCCAGCAACGCCGACGTCGGCGGGCGGACTGTCGAGCTGTCCGAATTCGAGTACGTCATCCGCGGCAAGGGCTACCTGAAGGGCATCGACGATCTCGGCAATATTGTTCTGAAGACCAGCAACGGCACGCCTGTTCTGCTCCGCGACGTTGCCCGGGTCGAGATCGGTCCTGACGAGCGGCGCGGCATCACCGAACTGAACGGGGAGGGGGAGGTCGCCGGCGGCGTCGTCCTGCAACGCTTCGGCGTCAATGCGCTCGACGTCATCGAGAACGTCAAGAAGCGGTTCAAGGAGATCGCCAGCAGCCTGCCGAAATCGGTCGACATCGTGGCCGTCTATGATCGATCGACGCTCATCAATGCTGCCATCGAGACGCTCAAGCACACCCTTCTCGAGGAGAGCCTCGTTGTCGCGATGGTATGCATCGTGTTCCTGCTGCATTTCCGGAGCGCACTGGTGGCGATCGTCATGTTGCCGGTCGGCATCCTGATGGCATTCGGCACCATGAAGCTGCTGGGGCTCGGCGCCAATATCATGAGTCTTGGTGGCATCGCCATTGCCATCGGGGCGATGATCGACGCGGCAATCGTCATGATCGAGAATGCCCACAAGCATCTCGAGCGGGCCAAGCCCGGGCAATCGCGGGTCGCGGTGCTGATCGAAGCCGCGTCCGAAGTCGGGCCGGCGCTGTTCTTCAGCCTGCTGATCATTACCGTCTCCTTCATGCCGATCTTCACGCTGGAGGCGCAGGAGGGGCGGCTGTTCAGCCCGTTGGCGTTCACCAAGACCTTTTCCATGGCGGCGGCGGCGCTGCTGTCGATCACTCTGGTGCCCGCGCTGATGATCGTCTTCGTCCGCGGGCGGATCGTCCCGGAACACAAGAATCCGATTAATCGCGTCCTGATCTGGATATATCGGCCGGTGATCAAGGCGGTGATGCGCGCGCGCGTGCTGGTGATCGCGCTGTCGCTCGCGGTGCTGGCGGTCACGATCTGGCCTGCGCGTCAGCTGGGGACCGAGTTCATGCCCAGCCTGAACGAGGGAACCCTGCTCTACATGCCGACGACGCTGCCCGGCATTTCGGTGACCAAGGCCGCCGAACTTCTGCAGATGCAGGACCGCATCATTCGCTCCTTCCCCGAAGTGTCGTCCGTCTACGGCAAGGCGGGCCGCGCCGCGACCGCGACCGATCCTGCTCCCTCCGAGATGTTCGAGACGATCGTGAATCTCAAGCCAAAGGAGGAGTGGCGGCCGGGAATGACCGTCGACAGCCTGATCTCGGAAATGGACAAGGCGCTGCAGTTTCCAGGGGTGTCCAACGCCTGGACCATGCCGATCAAGGCCCGCATCGACATGTTGTCGACGGGGATTCGGACTCCGATCGGCGTCAAGGTGATCGGGACCGATCTGGTCGAGATCGACAGACTTGCCAAGCAGATCGAGCAGGTGCTGAAAGCTGTTCCCGGCACTTCGTCAGCCTACGCGGAGCGCGGGATCGGCGGCTACTATCTCGACGTGACGCCGGATCGCGCGGCGCTGGCGCGTTACGGCATCATGATCCAGGACGTCCAGGACGTCATTGGCACGGCCCTCGGCGGTCAGACGGTGACCACGACAGTGGAAGGCCGGCAGCGCTTCAGCGTCAACATGCGCTATCCCCGGGATATGAGGGACAATCCGCAGGCCATCGCCAGCGACATCCTTGTCCCGATGCCGGCCGGCGGGGCCGTGCAGCTCGGGGAGGTCGCCAGGATCGAGCCGGCCCGGGGACCGACATCGATCCGGACCGAGAACGGTCAATTGGCCACCTACGTCTACGTCGACATCCGCGATCGCGACCTCGGCGGCTACGTCGCGGACGCCAAGCAGGCGGTGCAGGCCAGCATTCAGTTTCCTCCCGGCTACTACGTCATGTGGAGCGGTCAATACGAATATCTGGAGCGCGCGACAGCGCGTCTGAAGATCGTTGTTCCGGTGACGTTGTTGCTCATCTTCCTGCTGCTCTATCTCAACTTCCGCTCCGTTGCCGACGCCATGATCGTGATGCTGTCTCTGCCCTTCGCCCTGGTCGGAGGCATTTGGCTGATGTGGTGGCTCGGCTTCAACCTGTCGGTGGCGGTGGTAGTCGGCTTCATCGCGCTCGCAGGCGTCGCCGCCGAGACCGGCGTGGTGATGCTGATCTATCTCAATCATGCCTTGGAGGAGGCCACGGCGCGATGCGGGGCCGAAGCCAGAAACCTGACGCGGCGCGACCTCTATGAAGCGATCATGGTGGGAGCCGTCGAACGGGTGCGTCCGAAGATGATGACGGTCGTCGCTATCATGGCCGGCCTGCTGCCGATCATGTGGAGCACCGGCACCGGTTCGGAGATCATGCAGCGGATCGCGGTGCCGATGATAGGTGGGATGATCTCATCGACCCTGCTGACGTTGATTGTGATTCCGGCAATTTATGGATTGGTGAAGGAAGCGAAACTCGTCTCCGACGACAGGATCGTGCCCGTGCAGGCAGAGCCGGAGCCGAAGTAGCGGGTGGCTCCATGTCATTGCGCGGCGCCGGGTTCGCGTCGGTCACGGAGATTGCCGACCTCAAGGGCATCGCCGATCCCCCCTGCGGGAGACCGGCAGCGGTCCGCGGTTTGCCCGGATCAGGATCGCCCCGGGCAATGCGGACGGTACCTTCATCGAGAGCCGGATGCGGCAGCAGCTCGGTTTCGCGGTAACCTGATCAGGCAGCTGCATAGCGCCCCTGCGCCATGCCACTTCCAATCGACGGGCATTGCCGTCTAGAAGTCTCCTAATTATCCGCGTTATCCGGTTTTCAAAGGACAGCCCATGCCCGCTTATCGTTCCCGAACCACCACCCATGGCCGCAACATGGCGGGCGCCCGCGGCCTGTGGCGCGCCACCGGCATGAAGAACGAGGATTTCGGCAAGCCGATCATCGCGGTGGTCAATTCCTTCACCCAGTTCGTGCCCGGTCACGTCCACCTCAAGGACCTCGGCCAGCTGGTGGCGCGGGAGATCGAGAAGGCTGGCGGCGTCGCCAAGGAATTCAACACCATCGCGGTGGACGATGGCATCGCCATGGGCCATGACGGCATGCTGTACAGCCTTCCGTCGCGCGAAATTATCGCCGACAGCGTCGAATACATGGTCAATGCCCATTGCGCCGACGCCATGGTGTGCATCTCCAATTGCGACAAGATCACCCCGGGCATGCTGATGGCGGCGCTGCGCATCAACATCCCCGTGGTGTTCGTCTCCGGCGGCCCGATGGAATCCGGCAAGGTCACTGTCGGCGGCAAGAAGCGCTCGATCGATCTGATTGACGCCATGGTGGCGGCGGCCGACGAGCGGGTCAGTGACGCCGAGGTCGAGACGATCGAGCGCTCGGCGTGTCCGACCTGCGGCTCGTGCTCCGGCATGTTCACCGCCAATTCCATGAACTGCCTGACCGAGGCACTCGGCCTGGCGCTGCCCGGCAACGGCTCGGTGCTGGCGACCCATGCCGATCGCAAGGGGCTGTTCGTCGAGGCCGGCCATCTGATCGTCGACCTCGCCCGCCGCTATTACGAGCAGGATGACGACAGCGCGCTGCCGCGCAATATCGCCAGCTTCAAGGCGTTCGAGAACGCCATGACCCTGGACATCGCCATGGGCGGCTCGACCAACACCGTGCTGCATCTGCTGGCGGCGGCCCATGAAGGCGAGATCCCGTTCACCATGCAGGACATCGACCGGCTGTCGCGCCGCGTGCCGGTGCTGTGCAAGGTGGCGCCTTCGGTACCCGACGTGCATCTCGAAGACGTGCATCGCGCTGGCGGTGTGATGGCGATCCTCGGCGAACTCGACCGCGCCGGGCTGCTCAGCAGCGAGTTGCCGATGGTGCACAGCAAGTCGCTGGCGGACGCGCTGGAGCGCTGGGACATCCGGCGCACCAAGAGCGAAAGCGTGCGCACCTTCTTCAAGGCGGCGCCGGGCAATGTGCCGACCCAGGTCGCGTTCAGCCAGGAAAAGCGCTTCGAGGACGTCGATACCGACCGCAGCACCGGCTGCATCCGCGACGCCGCCCATGCCTTCTCGAAGGACGGCGGCCTCGCAGTGCTGTCCGGCAATCTGGCGCTGGATGGCTGCATCGTGAAGACCGCGGGCGTCGACGACAGCATCCTGAAATTCGAGGGGCCGGCGCGGATCTTCGAAAGCCAGGACGCCGCAGTCGAAGGCATCCTCGGCGGCAAGATCGTGGCCGGCGACGTCGTCGTCATCCGCTACGAGGGGCCGCGCGGCGGGCCGGGCATGCAGGAGATGCTGTACCCAACCAGCTACATCAAGTCGAAGGGGCTCGGCAAAGCCTGCGCCTTGATCACCGACGGCCGCTTCTCCGGCGGTACTTCCGGCCTGTCGATCGGACACATCTCGCCGGAAGCGGCGGAAGGCGGGTTGATCGGCCTGGTGCAAGACGGCGACCGCATCGCGATCGACATCCCCGCACGCTCGATCAGCCTGCTGGTGGACGAGACCGTGTTGAGCCAGCGCCGCGATGCCATGCTGGCGCGCAAGGCCGAGGCCTGGAAGCCGGCAAAGAAGCGCAGCCGCAAGATCACCATGGCGCTGCGGGCCTATGCGGCGATGACCACCAGCGCGGCGCGCGGCGCGGTGCGCGTGGTCAGGGACTGATAAGCCAACGGCAGCAAGCGCGGCGAACCTTCGCAGCGCTTGCTGCCGGAACTGTCAGCTCTGGAACCATCGAGGTGACGGAGCGTTTTGCCTCATCGATTTGATTGAGCTATTTCCGATGATGGGGGAGACGATGATGATCCGCATGGCAGCGATAATTCTCGCGGGGACGCTGATCGCTGGCCCCGCGGTCGCGCAAACCACGACGCCGTCGAGCGAGAAGCCGGAGACCAGCTGCACGACGTCGTCGGCTGCGACCTCGGGAAGCGGCGCCGAAAAGACGTCGAATTCCATGGCCGTGGAAAAGAGCGCGATCCTGCCGGAAGCCGGTGGTTCGAATTCTGCTGCGCCCACGGTGCAGAGCGGCGGCAAGCCGCTGGTCGTCGGCTCGGATTGCCCGCCGGATTCCAAGCCCAAATAGCCGCCTTCAGCTTCGCGAGAGCGGGCTTACTCGATGACGATGCGGGGGGCCGGGCGGCCCGCGATGCCCGATGCGACCGTCGTCCAGATGGCGCGAGCGATATCGGTGTAGTGCCGCGCATGCACGCTGTCGGGCTCGGTGGCGACGATCGGACGTCCGTCGTCGGAGGTCTGGCGGATCTGCATGTCGAGCGGGATCTCGCCGAGATACGGAATTCCGCGCGCCTCGGCCTCGTGCCTTGCGCCGCCGTGACCGAAGATCGGCGAGATGTGATGGCAGGTCGGGCAGCAGAAGCTCGACATGTTTTCGATCAGGCCGAGCAGCGGAATGTTCAGCTTCTGGAACATGGCGATGCCGCGCCGCGCATCGATCAGGGCGATGTCCTGCGGCGTCGAGACGATGACCGCGCCGGCGAGCGGCGTCTGCTGCGCCATGGTGAGCTGGGCGTCGCCGGTGCCGGGCGGCAGGTCGACCACCAGGATGTCGAGATCGCCCCAGGCCATCTCGCGCATCATCTGCGTGATGGCCGAGATCACCATCGGCCCGCGCCAGATCATCGCAAGGTCTTCCTCGACCAGGAAGCCGATCGACATCACCTTGACGCCGAAGCGCTCCATCGGCTCGATCATGCGCGGCCCGACCTGGCGCGGTCGGCCGCGCAGGCCGAACAGTTTGGGCTGCGACGGGCCATAGATGTCGGCATCGAGGATGCCGGTCTTCAGGCCGAGCGCGGCGAAGCCGAGCGCGAGATTGCACGAGGTGGTGGACTTGCCGACGCCGCCTTTGCCGGAGGCGACTGCGATGACGTATTTGACCCCGGGAATGCCGGGGGCGCCGGTGGTCGCGCGTGCGGTCGGGGCTGGATGGGTCGCGGACACGGTGGGCTCCTCACGATCCGAACGGATCGCCTTTCTTGGCGTCGCGCGCGCGCAGATAGTCCTCGGTCGACATCACCGGCGGCCGCTGCGGCGCGCCATGCGGGTCGAAGCCCTCGTTGACCACCGCCTCGACGCGGCAGTCGGCGCACATCTTGATCACGTCGATCCGCTTCGCATTGGCGCCCTGGAACATCCAGTGCTTCTCGCCGAGCTTGGCGAGCACGCGGTCGATCGAACTCTTGGTGCCGAACGGCTTGCCGCAGGCGATGCAGGCGAACGGCTCCTCTTCCTTCAGCACGCGCAGCGGCGCATTCCAGGCCTGGAAATCCAGCCGCGGCTCGAGGGTGATGACCTTCTCGGGGCAGGTCGCCTCGCACAGCCCGCATTGCACGCACAGGCTTTCGGTGAAGCGCAGCATGGCGCGGTCCGGATTGTCGGACAGCGCGCCGGTCGGGCAGGCGGTGACGCAGGCATGGCACAGCGTGCAGCCGGCGACATTGACATTCACGCCGCCGAACGGCGCGCCTGCCGCCAGCGGGACGACATCGACCGGCGCGGGTGCTGCGAGATGCAACTCGCGAATCGTGGTCTCGAGCACGCCGCGCTTGGCGCCGCGCGGCACGAAGCCGGCGGGTTGTTGCGAGGCGATGCCGGAGGGCAATGCATCGAGCAGGACGCGCAACTGATCCGGATCGTCGGTCTCGAGGATGCCCACCAGGCCGGTGCCGAAACCGAGCGCCGAGACGATGCTGTCCGACATCTCTACGGCGCGGCGCAGGCCGGCAAGATCGTGCCGCGGTCTGGCGCGCGCCAGGATCGCGGCGCCGCTGCCGCCATAGGCAAAGACGGCAGCGAGCAGCTCAGGTCCAAGCTGGGTGATTTCGTTGACGCGCAAGGGCAGCACCTGCGCCGGCAGTCCGGCGCCGAAGCGGGCCAGCGCGTCGATCAATGCGTCGCCATGGTCGCCGTCATGCAGCAGCACGATGGCATCGCTGCCGCCCGCGTTGCGATAGGTCTGCAGCAGCGTGCGCAGCCGCCGCATCAGCGCATCCGCAGCCGGCAGCGCGTAGGACGCCGCACCGGTCGGACACACCGAGGCGCAGGCGCCGCAGCCGGCGCAGACATTGGCGTCGATGGCGACGAAGTTGCCGTTCGGCGTGATCGCGCCGGTCGGGCACAGATCGAGGCAGCGGGTGCATCCGGTGATGCCGGAGCGCGAATGCGCGCACAGCGATTCCTTGAAGTCGATGAAGCGCGGCTTGTCGAAGGTGCCGACCAAGCCGCCGGCATCGGCAATTGCGCGTTCGACGGCGGCGCGGTCGCGCGGATCGGCGCGCAGATAGCCCGGCCGCAGCTCATGCGCCGGAAACAGCGGCGCGCCGCCGCTGAGATCGAGGATCAGGTCGCAGGTCGAGGTCGCCCCATCGCGCGACGATCCGAACACCAGTCTTGCGCGCGAGGAAGGTTGCGGCAATGCGTAGTCGTCGATGCCCAGTTCGAACGCGCCGAGATGACCGCGGGCGTTGCGGATCGTGCCCTTGAGCACCGGAAACTCGTTGGTCCGGCGCGGCGTCACGTCGCCGGGCCGGGTCAGCAGCACGGTGATGTCGAGGCGGTCCGCGAGCCGCTGCGCGGCTTCAATGGCGATGTCGTCGCGGCCGTAGATCAGCGCCACGCCGCTGCTCTCCAGCGTCACCAGAGAGATCGGCGGCATGTCTTCCTGCGCCGCGGCGATCAGCGCGGCGGCTTTCGGACCGGCTGCTGCAGCGTCGTTCGACCAGCCGCCGGTTTCACGGATATTGACGAAGGTCAGCCGGGCCTGCGGAAACTCTTCCGCGACCTCCCGGAACAGCGGCGCCTCCTGGGTACACGCCACCGTGATGGGCGCGCCATCGGCAAGGACATCCTTGAAGCGGTCGAGCTCGCGACCGCAGAGCTGGTCTGCCCGGGCAATCATCCCCGCGCAGCCGCGACCGATCGCCTGCGCATCGAGCGGCATCGTCTTCTCGCAGCTGCAGATCAGAAGATGAGAAGAGGCCGCACTCATGAATGAATACCTTGGACCGGCGCGCCGGTCGGACGGTTGCTGGGGTACGGGTTCCACGTCACCTGCTGCGATTGCCGATCTGCAGGCCCGACCCCGCTCGCGTTGCGAGCTTGAGGGGGATAGCATAGACCGGCGCATTGCAAAGCAATTAAGGATGAGACTTTCGATGATGTCGCCGCGCGCGGAGGCGGAACAGACGCTCGATCTGCCCCCCGGCTATGCCCTGGTCGCGCTGCGCGAGCTGGGCGATGCCTTCGCCCATGGCTGCCAGATCGCCGCGAAGTCGGGTGCCGGAACGCTGGTCTGGGTGCGGCGCTACGATCTGGTGGAGTTCGCCGTGGTTCTGGAGCCCGCCGAACCGCTGGTCTCTGCCCGTCGTGCTCTGTTTGCCGGCATGAACGCCGTGGCGGATGCCATTGCCGCCCATTGCCCGCCGGAGCGCGAGGTCAGTTTCGACTGGCCCGACACGGTGAGGTTCGACGCCGGGCTGCTGGGAGGCGCGCGGCTCGGCTGGCCGAACGATTGCGCCGAAGACGAGGTGCCGGCGTGGCTGGTGTTCTCCATCATCCTGCGCGCCGCGGACATGGCACATGTCGAGGAAGTTCAGGCAGCGGCCGGCGTATCGCTGATGAGCGAAGGCTTCGAGATGATCGACGCCGATGCGATCATCGGCAGCTTCGCCCGCCACCTGATGTCGGCATTCGACCGCTGGAACGAGCACGGCTTCGACGCCATCGCCAAGGATTATCTGGCGCGTCTTCCCACCCGCAAGGCCGGTGAGCAGCGCGCCATCGATCTCAACGGCGATCTCCTGGTCAAGCTTGCGAACAGCAGCGGCCCGCCCGACCGGACAAGTCTCGTGGACGCGCTGGCGCGTGCCGCCTGGTACGATCCGCAGGCGCGCGGTCCGAAGTTCGGATGAGGCCGGCATGCTGAAACTTCCGCGCACCATCAGGCTCGACCCGTCGGACACCTTCGTGTTCGAGCGGGCAGCGGAGCCCGGCGAATGGGCTGTCTCCGGCGCCTTCGTGTTCTGGGATCGGGACCTGGCCACGCTCGGCCAGAAGCGGCGCGTGGCGCTGCGTTCGGGCTTTCTTGGCATCGACAGTCTCGGCTGGTCGACACTTGCCATAGTCACCGAGGCGACAGAGACGGATCGGAAAGCCATGGTCGACCGTCTGGCGGTCCAGTTGCTGGAGAAATTCGGCGCCCCCGATGCGGCGGCCGCGCATCGCGCCGCCGAAGAGGAAGTCGGCTTCGCGGCGTCGCTCTGCGACCATCCGCCTCAGACCTTGCTTGCCGTGCAGCGCAGCATCGAGGATGGCGAGATCCGTGAGCGTTTTCGCACCCTGAAACCGCGTCAGGCGACGACGGATGGCGACCTGTTGCATGCCCATGCCCGCGCCTTTACCTATCACGAGGTCGAAGGCGACATGGCTCCCGATATGCGCCCCGATGAGGAGGTTGACCTTCTCGGCCTGATCAGGACCGATCGCATGACCACGGATCGCACATGAGAGAATTCTGGGTCGCCTCGGGTCACCACCTTACGCGCCGCGCCGACCATGGCGGGCTGGTCGCGACGCCTGAACTGATCATGGCCTATCTGGCGCGGCCTGAATTGATGCCGCCGGCCGATGCCTGTGCAGCCGAGCTCGACCTTCATGCGCGCCTGCTGGCCGATCCCCTGCGTCCGGTCTCGGCGGCGGATATCGCCGCGCTCGCTGACGCCGATGCGCGCGAGAACTGGACCTTCATGATGGCATTCCGCGACCGGCTGGTCGCAGCACCCTCGCTCGAGGCGGTGTATGTCAACCTGGCGCGCCATGGCGCCGGCGATCTGCCGCCGATCTTCGTCTCGCAGCTGTGCCACCTGATCCTGCGCAACGCGCTGGAAGGCTGCGACGACCCCTACATGCTGCGCGCGGCCGAGCTGTTCTATCGCAGCCAGCAGGCGACGGTGCACGACGGCACGCTGCTGCTGGCCGATGCCGAAGTCGTCGAGTCGCAGCAACTGGCGCAGCAGGAGATGCATGCTTCGCCGCTGACGGCCATGCTGGCGCCGAAGGCGTTCGGCGAGATGGATGTCATGGACGACGACAACGCCTGGACCTACTGGTCGCGTTCCGACGCCCATGCGATGGCCATGAATATTGGCGGCAATGCGAAGGCGCGCGCCGGGCTTTGCCGGGTCATCGAGCGCTGGGTGGCGCATCTGCTGGGCGTCGCCGTCACGGTCGAGACGGTGCCGTCGATCGAGGATCGCGACTGGCGCTGGTTCGTCGGCCTCGACAGCGAGGGCACAAGGATCGGCAACGCGCTGTGGAACGGCGCGGCGCTGGACGTCTCCGCCGCCGACCGCATCGTTGCGTTGATGCGGCTGACCATCGCCGACGTCAGGCTGGTGGATGAACGCGTCGGCACCAGGCCGGTCTATCTCATCCTGGCCATGGGCACCGACAAGGTGGTGCGGCTGAAGCCGCAAAACCTGGTCGTTGGGCTGCCTCTTGCAACAACGGCGCAGCTGGCATGAACGGCCGTCCGAGGGAGGATCGACCATGGCGATGACCGAGGCATCCCGCGACGTCGGCGTGATCATGCGCCGCCGCGCCATCGACAATCCCTGGATCGATCACATGTGGTCGCCGGCGATGGTTCTCGACCACGTTCCGGACACCCCGCCGTGGACCGTGCTGTCCACCGAGCCCGATGCGACGCTGTATTACGCGGGTGCCGCCAACATCGGCCTGTTCAGTTCGGACACCGCGAATTATCGCGACAACCTCGCCGATGGCGAACCGCGCATCTGGGTGGTGCTGCGGCGCCAGGACGGCGCCTCCGAACTGGAACTGACCAAGGTCACGGCCGATCCCACCGAAGGCGAGGCGATGTTCGAGAGCGGCTGCGACGTCATCGGCACCGTTCCGATGCCGCCCGCGATCGCGTCCTGGATCGCCGCCTTCGTCGATGAATTCCACGTCGAGCAGGTGTTCCACAAGCGCAAGCGCGATCGCGCCAGCGGCGATCGGCCGCGCGGGCCCCGCAGCTTCCGGGATGAAGGAACAGGGCGCACATGAGCGGGCCGGATCAGGACAAGAGCTTCCTGGCGCGATGGGCGCAGCGCAAGAGCGAGGCCAGGCAGCCCGCGCCGGACGCGGCTGTCGCTGACACGGTTGCGGATGTTCCGGCCGCGGCTGACGCCGAACCGGAGTTCGATCCCGCCAGCCTGCCCAACCTCGAGGAGATGACGTCGGCCACCGACATCACCGGCTTTCTGCGCAAGGGCGTCCCCGAACAGTTGCGCAATGCGGCGTTGCGCAAGTCCTGGGCGCTGGATCCCGCGATCCGCAATTACGTCAGTCCCGCGCTCGAATATGCCTATGACTGGAATACGCCCGGCGGTGTGCCCGGCAACGGCGACATTGCTGTCGGAACGGACATTGCCAAGATGGTTCTGCAGATCATGGGCAGTGGCGAGACGACCGCCGAAGCTGCTCCGCCGCCGGATATTCCGGATGAAGGTGTGCCCGCGTCGGCTGATGTCGCGGACCAGCAATCCGCCGGCGATTTCGTTGCCGAAGCGGTGCGGTTGTCCGATGCCGAAGATGCGCCGCAGGGCATTGCGAATCGCAGCGAGCCTGCGGGCACCGAGGTCGATCAGCCGATGCAGCCGGAAAATTCTATTGCGCCGCAACAGGCCGTGCGACGTCATGGCAGCGCCAAACCGCTTGTTTAGACAAAAGTTTTTGAGACATAGGCAGAACCTATGCTAGAGATCTGCGTCTAGAACTGTTCTATTCCCATTGACGGACGCGCAATCATTCAAATCACCAAGACCAGCGCGGGATCGTCGGGGGCGTGGGTCGCAACATGAGAGACGCCGGTCTCGAGCAGGCCATCAGAGCCGCAGGCGGTGTTGCATCGCTGGCGCGATCGATAGGAATTGCTCAACCCTCGGTTTCCGCGTGGTCGCGCGTTCCGGCCGAGCGCGTGCTGGCGGTTGAAGCGCTGACGCGTGTGCCGCGCGCCGTTCTTCGCCCGGACCTTCACGGATCGACCGAGGGTCAGGTGGCATCAAGTCCCGATATCAACGAGATCGATGAACTGCGCGCTGCCGAATACGGGCTGCTGTCCCTGCTGCTTGGCCGGGCGCCGAACGCCGATACGCTGTCGCGCGTGGCGCGATTGAAGGGCGACGCATCCGATCTCGGCATGGCGCATCTCGAACTCGCCGCCGCTGCCGCCGAGACGGATGCCGGCACCGTCAGCAAGGAATTCTTCAATCTGTTTGTCGGGCTCGGCCGCGGTGAACTGCTGCCCTATGCGTCGTATTATCTGACCGGCTTCCTGCACGAACGGCCGCTGGCGCGCGTTCGCGAGGATTTCGGCAGGCTCGGAATCGAGCGCGCCGGACCTGGCCGCGAGCCGGAAGATCACATCGCGACGCTGTGCGAAGTGATGGCCGGTCTGGCACGCGGTGATTTCGAGGCGGACTTTTCCGAGCAGGCCAAATTCTTCGAGCGTCACCTCAAGCCGTGGGCCGCGCGGATGTTTGCCGATCTCGAAATGTCGCCATCCGCGAAATTCTATCGTGCCGTGGGTCGCGTTGGCCGCGTCTTTATCGAGCTGGAAGCCGAGGCTTTCACGCTGCCGGACTAGCGCCGGCGAACGGAAATTGACTTGGAGGAGTTGGCAATGAGCAAGACATCCGACGACAAGGCGCCGGTCCGCGATGGCAAGTCGCGGCCTGCCGCCGGTGTGGACCGCCGCCGCTTCTTCCTGATGGGCGGATCGGCGGTTGTGACCGCAGCAGCGGTGGTGCCGCTGGCAACCGAGGCGGAGGCGGACGAGTCGCAGGCCGAGCGCGTCAAGGCGCGTTACAAGGAAACCGCGCACGTCAAGAATTTCTATCGCGTCAACCGCTACTGATGGGATCACGCACATGTTGATGAAGCGAACAGGCGGAACCGCGAGCCGGGCGCGTTTGCAGGGGATCGCCGCCGGCCTGGCTTCCGGCGTGCTCGATCGCCGCACGTTCCTGCGCCGCTCCGGCCTGGCC